>P_2C_Liq_2_UnCtyDRAFT_1000059_pt1 | contig 27114 bp, 27 predicted proteins | sample Pon2CUnioCityCA_FD_10236 | JGI IMG/M metagenome (IMG submission 10236) | reverse complement strand
GCCCAGCACAATCAGGCTCTCTCCCGCGCTCAGGTGGTCTTCCACGCGTTGGCGCAGCCAGATCGCTTGTGCCAGCTGCTTGCGACGGTTCTGTATCGACAGTTTCATCGCCTCGTGTTCGGTGCGCGCGCCGTGGGGCGCCTTTGACTTTAGATGCGCTCCGATCAGCCGCAAAACATGCCCCGAAGCTGTCACCGCCTCCACCTCAAGGGGCGGCTTGGAAAAGCGCACGAGGTCTTCCTTGGCGTCCACATCAAGGTCGATCCGGAAGGTGCCGTCAAAACGCGGCGCTTGGCCTGAGCCTTTCTTGCCGCTCTCCCCGCCTTGTGGCGCGTGCCGAACAGTCAGCACAGCAGGGTCATACATCAGCGCAATCTCTTGCTGGGTATCGTTTTGAAAGCCAATCAATGTGGAGTTCGCCCGCACCCCAAAGGCCGCGGCAAAGCCCTCCAGCGCCCTTGCTGTCTGGCGGTTGCGGTTCTCGTCTGGCGCTTCGATCACCATGATCGCATCCGCATCAAGCGCTGCAAAAACCACGCCAAGCGCCTCTGTCTGCTGCGCGCGGGTCACATCGTGACGCCCCGACCAGCCCTCATCCATCAGCAGCTTGCCATCATCATCAAAAAGACTGTTGAACCACTCGACATTATACGTCGCAATGCGCATCAGCCTCGGGCGTCCTTGATCTCTTTCCAAGCACGGTTGATCGCGACCATCCGCTTTTCGGCCATTTTGACCGCCTCTTCAGGCAGGCCGCGCGCCACCAGCCTGTCGGGGTGGCTCTCATGTATATGCGCGCGCCATGCCTTGCGCAGCTCATCCATTGTGGCCTCCGGGCTGACCCCCAAAACACTGTAGGGGTCGGCTTCTGCCTCGGGCACAAAGCGGCTTCTGATCTGGCGAAACTCCCGCTCCCCAAGACCGAAGATATCGGCCACCGCCTGCAAAAACTCGTCTTCATTCGGGTGATAGCGCCCATCGGCCATGGCAATATGAAACAGGCCTTCAAGCAGGTCGCAGAGCGCGCCGTGGCCTTGGCCAAACATCTCGCGCACACGCTCGGCATAGTCTTCAAATCCGGCAACGTCTTGGCGCGCAAGGTTAAACACCCGCGCCGCATCGGCCTCGTCTTCCTGCGCAATCTGAAACACTTCGCGAAAGGCCATAACCTCGTCACGCGTCACAAGGCCATCGGCCTTCGCCATCTTCGCCCCAAGCGCAATCACCGCGATTGTAAAGGCAATCGAGCGCTCTGGCGGCGTGCGCAGCTGCGCAAAAACCGCGCTCAAGGGCTCCCCCTGTGACAGCGCAGAAACGGCAGCGGTTATTCGGCTCCAAATCGACATGGGCCAATCCTACCGCGCGCGGCTCGGAGTGTCAGGGCGCAATCAGAGAAATTTGTGATAAAGATGCAAATCCAGCCACTGGCCAGCCTTGCGCCCGACCTCGGGCAAAATGGCCAAGCGTTCAAACCCGACCCGCTCATGAAACGCCTGCCCCTCAGGGTTGGCCCCGCTCACCCCACCATAGAGCGAATGCGCCCCCTCAGCGCGTGCCGCGGCCTCAACAGCCCCAAGCAAAGCGCGCCCGAGCCCCAGCCCGCGCGCCGCTGCGCCAAGGTGAATGGTGTATTCCATCGAATGCGCATAGCCCGGCCCACCACGAAACTGAAAGAAACACGCAAAGCCAACAGCTTGCCCCGCATGCTCGGCCACCCACCAGCGGTGTGGCTCAGCTTCGATCAACTCAGCTAGGGCGCCTGCATCCTTTTCAGCGGTGGTAAATGTCGCCAGCGTATCGCGGATAATATCGTTCCAGATCGAGGCGATCAGCGCAGCATCACTCTGGCGCGCTGGCCGCACACTCACAGCGTTCTCTCCTGCCCGTCTGCGCCCCGTAAAGTTGCTTTCAGCTGCGGATTGCGGGCTTGGAGGATCTGCACGCGCGCATCCTGAAGTGGCGCGAGCGCGTCGTTGAGGCCAGCCGCCTCAGGGTGGCCAAGCTCAAGCCGCATCAGCTCAAGCCCCGAAGGGGCCAGCCGCGTCGCAGGGTGTGGTGTGGTGCCCCAATCAATCAGGCCAGGGTGGCACTGATCATAGGGCAACACACCGCCCCGAGCTTCGGCCATATCCCAAGCCAGATCACCGCGCGTGAGACCGACAACATGGTCAAACCCCTCTGGAAGAGGCGCTGCGGCCAAGCCTTGAGCGCTGCACACCCAAGTGACCAGCCGTGGCGCACCGTCAAAGCCATCAAGGCCAAACCAGCGTGGCCCGTGGGGCGCGTCTGCCTCGGGGTCTACGGCAATCACCTCAAGGTATAGCCCGTCCGCCATCCCCAAGAGCGCGTTATGCGTGCCATAGCGCGCATGTTTCCCGCCCGCTTGCAGCGGCACGCCAAGGCGCTCTTCAGCCCAGACGACACCGCTTTCAAGCGTTTCTGCCGCGATCACAAGGTGATCAAATGCGTAGCGCATCAGGCCTTACCGGCGCGTTTCGCGGATGATCCGCAGGATATCTTCGGCTGCATCAGGAATGTTTGTTCCGGGTCCAAAGATCGCTTTCACACCGGCGTTCTTGAGGAAATCATAGTCTTGCTGCGGGATCACCCCACCACAAATCACAATGATATCGCCTGCATCTTTGGCTTTCAGCTCTTCAATAAGCTGTGGGGCCAAAGTTTTGTGGCCTGCAGCCTGTGATGAAATCCCGATCACATGCACATCGTTGTCAATCGCGTCTTGCGCAGCTTCCTCGGGTGTCTGGAAAAGCGGGCCAACGTCCACATCAAAGCCGATGTCGGCAAAGGCAGTGGCGATGACTTTTGCGCCACGGTCATGGCCGTCTTGGCCCATCTTCACCACAAGCAAGCGTGGGCGGCGGCCCTCTTCCTCTGCAAAGGCTTCGATGCTGGCCTGTATTTTGGCAAAGCCCTCATCGCCTTCATACGCTGCGCCATAAACACCAGCGAGTGTTTTGACTTCCGCGCGGTGGCGGCCAAACTCTTCTTCCATTGCCATGCTGATTTCTCCAACCGAGGCGCGCACACGCGCGGCCTCTACGGCGGCTTCAAGCAGGTTGCCGCCCTCTTTGCTACGACGCGTCAGCTCTGCAAGAGCAGCGGTGCAAGCGGCTTCATCCCGGCTCGCACGAATGCTGGCAAGCCGCTTCACTTGGCTTTCACGCACCGCAACGTTGTCCACATCCAGAATGTCGATCGCGTCTTCTTTGGCGAGGCGATATTTGTTCACGCCAACAATAACCTCTTCGCCACGGTCAATCTTGGCCTGACGGCGCGCCGCACTTTCCTCAATGCGCAGCTTGGGCATCCCGGAGGCCACAGCCTTGGTCATACCGCCCATCTCCTCCACTTCGGTGATCAGCGCCCAAGCCTTCTCGGCCAGCTCGTTTGTGAGGCTTTCCACGTAGTATGAGCCAGCCAGCGGGTCCACGACATTGGTAACGCCGGTTTCTTCCTGCAAAATCAGCTGGGTGTTGCGGGCAATGCGCGCGCTAAACTCTGTGGGCAGCGCAATCGCCTCATCCAGCGCATTGGTGTGCAAGCTCTGCGTGCCACCAAGCGCCGCGGCCATAGCTTCATAGGCCGTGCGGATGACGTTGTTGTAGGGGTCTTGCTCTTGCAAGCTCACACCCGATGTCTGGCAGTGGGTGCGCAGCATTTTGGAGCGCTCTGATTTGGCGTCAAATTCGGTCATGATGCGGTGCCAGAGCAAGCGCGCCGCGCGCAGCTTTGCGGCCTCCATGAAAAAGTTCATGCCAATCGCAAAGAAGAAGCTCAGACGCCCCGCAAACTTATCGACATCCATGCCAGCCTCAATCGCCGCGCGCACATACTCGCGCCCGTCCGCCAGCGTGTAGGCCAACTCCTGCACAAGGTTCGCACCGGCTTCCTGCATATGGTAGCCCGAGATGCTGATCGAGTTGAACTTCGGCATCTCGTTTGAGGTATACTCGATGATATCCGAAATGATCCGCATGCTTGGCTCTGGCGGGTAAATGTAGGTGTTACGCACCATGAACTCTTTGAGAATATCGTTCTGGATGGTGCCTGACAGAACAGATTTGTCATGCCCCTGCTCTTCCCCTGTCACGATGAAACTCGCCAAAATCGGAATGACCGCGCCGTTCATCGTCATCGAAACCGAGACTTTATCCAACGGGATCTCGTCAAAGAGGAGTTTCATATCCTCAACCGAGTCAATCGCCACACCGGCTTTGCCCACATCGCCCACAACGCGAGGGTGGTCGCTGTCATAGCCACGGTGGGTCGCAAGGTCGAACGCAACAGAGACCCCCTGCTGCCCCGCCGCAAGCGCTTTGCGGTAAAAGGCGTTGCTCTCTTCAGCCGTTGAGAAGCCCGCATATTGGCGGATCGTCCAAGGGCGGCCTGTGTACATGGTTGATTTCACACCACGTGTGAAAGGCTCAAACCCCGGGATCGTGCCGAGGTGGCTCATGCCTTCAAGGTCTTCCTCAAAATAGACAGGCTTCACCTCGATATCTTCGAGCGTCTTCCATGTCAGGTCTTTCAGCTCCCGTCCGCGCAGCTCTTTTTCAGCTCGCGTGGCCCATTCTTCGCGTTTGGTCATAGATATGTCCTCTTCTTGCTGCCGCGGTCAGGCTTATGCCTGCTTCTCTCGGCTCTTTTCTGTCAATCCATTTGGCAATACCGCCCGCACCGGCCACGCACCAAAACACATCATCGGCATGGCGCTCGGCGAGCACAGCGCTTTGGGCGCGGGTAAAGGGCTGCCAGCGCCCCTCACCATTTGGCAGGTCACGGGCATGATGGCCCCGCGCGGCCAAACAGGCCCGCAAGGCGCCCAGATCGGGGGCTTGGTTTAGCCTCACGTCCTTTGCCACCTCGGGCAATGGCGCGTTACACGTCAGCGCGCGCGCCAGTCGCGCATCGGGTGCGCTGGCAAAGTCGGTGAAGCTGTGCAGCTCGATCTCGCTGCCCTCGAACGCCTCGGCCACATCACACGCCACATCGCGCCAGCTGCGCGCGGCGTCGGTGATCGCCGCAAGCTGGCTCTCTTGTGGAGGCAAGTTGCCCCGCTTCACCGCATAGGCCAGCGCTGAGGCCCAATAGCCATCCAGCGGGCGCACGCCCATCATCACTCGGTCAATCGGATGTTCAATCGCCTTTGCAAAGCCNCGCAAGCGCATCAGCGCATCAGGATAGAGCGCACGGCGGCGAATATTTCCCTTAACCGAGCCAAGCGCATTCTCTTCACTGATCAGGAGCGTGCGAACGCCCCGCGCCCGCGCAACCGCCAGAGCGCTCGCAATCCTTGGTTTTGCCGCCTCGATCGCGGCCTCCGGCACCTCGCCATTTGGCCCAGCATAGAGGCCATCAAACAGCCCGCCATCGCGCAGGCGTTGCGGCCCCCAAAAGCCTAGCCCCGCCTCACGCAGCTCGGTTGTATGGCTGCGCAGATAGTGTTGAAACGTTGTCGTGGCGCAGCGGTGTGCCCCAATGTGAAAGATAATCTGCATTTTGCTCAGCCCCAATTCGGCCTGCGCGCCTGTGCGAGCAGAGCCATTTCTTTGGGTAAGAGTGTGGCCCAGCGATGCTGAGCAAGCGTTTAACAGAGCCAAAAAAAGCGCCCTGCGCTCTTTTTTTGTCGTAAACCCGTTCAAACGGCCTATATCATGCTCAGCAGGAGGACTTATGCTACGCATCTTAAGCTTTGGAATTGCAGTATTTTTCGCAAGTCTGGCGCAGGCTGAAAGCCCACGCTCCGCGCTGCCGCAAGACATGCTCGTGGCGGCCGAAGACGCCGATTTATCTCGCTTTTTATGGACAAATCGGCTGATCATTGTCTTCGCAGACAGTGAAGCTGACCCAAGGTTCATTGACCAAATCGACCTCTTGGCCGAACGCCCCGCAGAGCTGACAGAGCGTGATGTCAAAATCGTGCTTGATGCAGAGCCCGCGCTCAACAGCACCTTGCGCACCAAATACCGCCCGCGTGGTTTTATGCTGATGCTAGTTGGCAAAGACGGGCAGGTATATCTGCGCAAACCCCTGCCTTGGGATGTGCGCGAGATTTCCCGCTCAATCGACAAACTTCCCCAGCGCCAGCAAGAAGTGCGCGACAGGCGCACCGACGGCAGCTGACGCGCTAGACGTTTCCGCGCAGGAAAAATGCCAGCTTTTCGGGGGGATAGAGCAAGAGCAGCGCGTTCTCTTCGGGCAGATACACCATCTGCGTCTGTTCTGACATCAGCACGCGGTAGTACCCGCGCGAGATGCGTGCGTCCATACAGTCGCGTGCAGGCCCGATCCCTGACGAGATCAGCCCCAACCCGTTTGAAAGATCGCGGCTCATGATCGCTTCTGTCACCTCGTGAGGTGTCAGACCCTTGAGCGCAAACAGAACGTCTTTCTGCCCGCGCACCCGCTCCATCGCCGTTTCCAATGTATCGGCGGTGAAATAGGGTTTGCGAAACTCGCCCAGAGCCAGCGTAAAGACCGCTGCGGTGCATGTCCCCTTGGAGGAGAAATGCATCGTATCCAGCAGGTAGAGTCGTGAGGCCAGTTGGGCCTTCACATTCTCTTCCGTGTCCAGATCGCAGCTCGCCAAGAGCATAAGCCCCGTCAGCCACATCAGAAGTTTGAACATACCAAAGCCCCTCCAAACAAGGCCGAACCTTGATCAGACTAGCGTCAAAACCTTTCGGCTTTCTTGACGCATATGTGGGGCCCTGGTGCATAAAGCTTATTCAAACTCCATGATGACTTCATCCACAGCCAAGCTGTCGCCCGGGCCTGCGTTGATCTTGGCCACGGTGCCCTTGCGCTCGGCGCGCAGGATGTTTTCCATCTTCATGGCTTCGACTGTGCAAAGCGCTTGGCCTTCCTGCACTTCCTCGCCTTCGGCGACGTCGATCTTCACGATCAGTCCCGGCATCGGGCACAGCAGCATCTTGGACGTATCAGGCGCAACCTTCTCAGGCATCAGCTTGGCCAGTTCGGCTTGGCGTGGGGTGCGCACATGCACCTTCAGGTCAGCGCCACGGCTGCGAATGCGGAAGCCCCCCGAAATCTTGCCAACCTTGAGAACAAGGCCGCCCTCCCCCACGCTCAGGCGCGCGAGCTGGTCACCGGGTGTCCAGTCAGAGGCCACACGCAAAGACGCGCCATCTTCAAAGCGCACCGTTGAGCCCGCTTTGTCAGCCTCGATACTGACAGGGAAGTCCTGCCCCTGAAGGCTGACAACCCAATCTGTGCCAACAACCCGTTCGTGGTTGTCCATCCGCCCGGAGACACGGGTCCGGCGGATCTCGGCCACACGGTGCATGGCGGCCGCACTCGCCGCAATCGCGCGCAGTGCATCATCACCCAGCTCGACCCCGACAAACCCTTCAGGATACTGCTCTTCAATAAAGGCGGTCGTCATCTCGCCTTTGATGAAAATATCATGGTCCATCACCGCGCTCAGGAACGGCAGGTTGTGGCCGATCCCTTCCAGCTCAAACCCGTCAAGCGCGTCGCGCATGTGGGCAATGGCCTCGGCGCGCGTGGGGGCCCATGTGCAGAGCTTCGCGATCATCGGATCATAATACATGCTGATCTCGCCGCCTTCATAGACGCCCGTATCGTTGCGCACCGCAAAGTCGCCTGCCGGCGCATCGCCCTGCCATTTTCCTTGCTCAAGAAGCGGGCCAGAGGCCGTCTCCGCAGGGGGGCGGTAGCGTGAAAGGCGGCCAATCGAAGGCAAGAAGCCACGGTAAGGGTCTTCGGCATACAGACGGTTTTCAATCGCCCAGCCTGTCAGCTTCACATCGTCCTGCGCCATGGCAAGCTTTTCGCCATACGCCACGCGGATCATCTGCTCCACAAGGTCAACACCCGTGATCAGCTCCGTCACAGGGTGTTCCACCTGAAGGCGCGTGTTCATCTCAAGGAAGTAAAAGTTCTTCGCGCCATCCACGATAAATTCAACCGTGCCTGCGCTGGCGTAGTCAACAGCTTTGGCCAGAGCCACGGCCTGCTCGCCCATCGCCTTGCGGGTGGTCTCATCAAGGAAAGGGCTTGGCGCTTCTTCGACAACTTTTTGCTGACGCCGCTGGATAGAGCATTCGCGCTCGCCAAGGTAGATACCGTTGCCGTGGCTGTCGCAAAGCACCTGAATTTCGATATGACGTGGCTGTGTGATGAACTTCTCAATGAAGATACGGTCATCCCCAAAAGAGTTGGCCGCCTCGTTCTTGGAGCTCTGGAAGCCCTCCCGCGCCTCTGTGTCGCTCCACGCGATCCGCATGCCCTTGCCGCCGCCGCCCGCGGAGGCCTTGATCATCACAGGATACCCGATCTCGTTGGAGATTTTCACCGCCTCATCGGCATCCGCGATCAGGCCCATGTAGCCAGGCACTGTGCTCACATCTGCTTCTTGGGCGATCTTCTTTGAAGTGATCTTGTCGCCCATCTTCTCGATCGCGCCGACAGGTGGCCCGATAAAAGCAACGCCAGCCGCGTCAAGCGCCTCGGCAAACTTCGAGTTCTCCGAAAGAAAGCCATAGCCCGGGTGAACCGCCTCCGCGCCTGTCTCCTTGACGGCGCGCATCACGTTCTCGATCACAATATAGGACTGGTTTGCAGGCGCTGGCCCGATATGCACCGCTTCATCGGCCATCTGCACATGCAGCGCCTGACGGTCCGCATCCGAGTAGATAGCAACCGTCTTGATGCCCATCTTTTTGGCTGTCTTGATCACGCGGCATGCAATTTCGCCCCGGTTTGCAATCAGGATCTTCTTAAACATGGTCTGTCCCCTTTATGGCTCGAGCGGGTCTGGTTTGCACCCGTATCTGGTCACGAAAAAAGCCAGCCACGGAGCACTCCGCAGCTGGCTTCTGATAGGTTTTGGCCCCCGAAAGGGCGCCCGCTACGCCGTTAGCAACGGGACGGGTATGTCTGGCAGTAGGCAACGTTGCCAACCGCGCCGATGAGCGCACCGGTGGCAAGATCGCCCTTGGTGACTGCGGCCGCTGCAACACCTGCGCCGCTGCCCATGAGGGCTTGCTCGCCAAAAGTGTCACCGCATCCGCTGAGCAGCACAGCCGCACTGAGGGCTGCAACGTATTTTGTAAATCTTCGCATGTCTCTTTGCCTCGCTTTGGTTTGTTCAGAGCCGTCTGCGCGGCTCCTATGCTCCAAAGATTAGGCATAAAGCGTCGCAGTGCCAAACTCGCAGACGGCGACTTCTTGCCACCTGTGGCCGAAAAAAAGCAGGACGTGCGACGTTGGGGGCAGCCGCGACGCCCTGCAGGGGAAGGGTAACGGGCAGAGCAACCGCTCTGCGCCCGAGGTCGGGCAACCATTACACCCCCAGCCTTGCACAGGCGTGACGGCCGCGAAAGACGCGCACCAAGAACCGCTCCGAACTGAGCTGTTCTGTGCTCAAATACAGATTGGCTCGGCAAAATCATGCCTGCCCCTCTTCGACATAGGTGCCGTCAAAGATATCAGGGAAAGCGACCTGCGCAGCCTCTACGTTGATCCGCAGAAGCGCATCGTAGCTTGCAGGGTCAAACGGATCTTCTGCGGCGACAACCTCACGGCCGAACAGCCACGAGATACGCCCTGCATCAAGGTTTCCGCGCTCAAAGGGCTCATCGCCGAAATGCGCCCAAAGCGCTGCCATAAAGGCCACATCGGCGCGCTTGTCCGCAGGCCTGCGGTCGCGGAAGCGCTCGCGCGTTGTAATGGGCGTCACGCCTCGCGGGTTGGCGCGGCGGATAACAAACTGGAAGTCGGTGCCGGAAAGCCGGCCAGGGAAGCCACGGTGCTTTAGCATGATGCCTCCTCCTTCTGTGAGGGTTCATCAAAAAAAGCGGTCGGGGCGAAGGCGGGCCGCAAAGCCCGCCCTCTGAAACTCTTATTTGTACTTGCCGGTGTAGGATGGCTCAACCGAGATGGGCGCCGGATCAACGACGACATAGGTGTCGTCAGGTGTCGAGCTGCTGCCGCAGGCTGATACAGTGGCCACGAGGCCGAGGGCACAAAGGGCTTTAAGTGTCTTTGACATTGTTTACTCCTGTCATTTTGCTCTGACATGAGCGGAGAGTTCTCCGCGTCCTGCCTCTCATACGAGATGCGCGCTCCAACGGGAGCGCATCCGCGCATCATAGCAGATTTGCAGGATTTCCAATATCTTCCCGGCGCGATCATGCCACTCTGTGGCGCGAATGCAGCTAATGCCACATCGGCTGAGCCTAAGGTCGCAATATGTTGTGGTTGCATCAAAACTGCTCCCATATGCAGACACCGTCCTGAAGCGTAAATTGCTCAAAATACTGCACAACACCCGCGTCACTGACACCAAACTCCAGAGGTTTATCCGAGTAAGATATCATCACGCGGTCAATCGTTTCGGGGTTTCCTTGAAGTCGGGGCACAGCATAATCCTGACACAACGTCATAAAATCATCCACCAACGCGTCAAACCCTTGCGCAGCCTCCTGCCCCAGCTCCGGCACAACAAACCGGAAGCGCGCATAGGTAAACATGCCGTCAGGTTTCACCTCAACAAACTCTTCCAGCAGCTCCGGCGAAAGCCCCGAAGGCAAGCTCGGCAGGCTTTGCCCAGCCGCAGGCAGGCCCGAAAGAGCCAAACCTGTAGCCAGCAAGGAAGAGAAAGACGCGCGCATCAATTGGCCCTTACAGCGGAATATTGTCGTGTTTTTTCCACGGCATAGAGAGCTTTTTGTTGCGAAGGCTCGCAAAGGCACGGCTGACACGCTTACGTGTGCTGTGCGGCATGATCACCTCGTCGATAAAGCCACGCTCAGCCGCCACAAAGGGGTTCGCAAAGCGCTCTTCATAGTCTGCTGCGTGCTGCGCGATCTTCTCCGCATCGCCCGCATCGGCGCGGTGGATAATCTCTGTTGCGCCCTTGGCACCCATCACCGCGATTTCNGATGTCGGCCAAGCGTAGTTGAAATCACCCTGCAAGTGCTTTGAGCTCATCACAACATAAGCGCCACCATAGGCCTTGCGCGTGATCACTGTCACCTTGGGGACTGTCGCTTCACCGTAGGCAAACAGAAGCTTCGCCCCGTGCTTGATCACACCGCGATACTCCTGCCCCGTTCCGGGCAGGAAGCCCGGCACATCCACAAGCGTCAGGATCGGAATTTCAAAGCAATCACAGAAGCGGACAAACCGCGCGGCTTTGCGCGAGCTGTCAATATCCAGCACGCCTGCCAAAACCATCGGCTGGTTGGCAACAACGCCCACGGTCTGGCCTTCAAGGCGCATGAACCCCGTGATGATATTGCCCGCAAAATCGGCCTGAATTTCGTAAAAATCGCCCTCATCGGCGATCTTCAAGATCAGCTCTTTCATATCGTAAGGCTGGTTCGGGTTCTCGGGAATCAGCGTATCAAGGCTGGCTTCCGCACGGTGCGGCTCGTCAAAGAACGGGCGCACAGGCGGCTTTTCCTTGTTGTTCATCGGCAAGAAATCAACAAGGCGGCGCACTTCGGCGATGGCCTCGACATCATTTTCAAACGCCGCATCCGCGACAGAAGATTTCTTCGTGTGAGTCGATGCACCGCCCAGCTCTTCCGCTGTCACTTGCTCGTTTGTCACGGTCTTGACCACGTCAGGCCCGGTCACAAACATGTAGGAGCTGTCTTTGACCATAAAGATAAAGTCAGTCATCGCCGGTGAATACACCGCACCACCAGCACATGGGCCCATGATCAAGCTGATCTGCGGCACAACGCCAGAGGCTTGAATATTGCGCTTAAAGACTTCGCCGTAGCCTGCAAGGCTATCGACACCCTCCTGAATACGCGCGCCACCTGAGTCGTTGATCCCGATCACAGGCGCGCCATTTTGCATCGCCATATCCATGATCTTGCAGATCTTCTCGGCATGTGTCGCCGACACAGAGCCGCCCAGAACCGTGAAGTCCTGAGAGAAGACATAAACCATACGGCCGTTGATCGTGCCCCAGCCCGTGATGACGCCATCGCCAGCAGGCTTTTGCTTTTCCATGCCAAAATCGGTGCAGCGGTGCGTTTTGAACATGTCAAATTCTTCAAAACTGCCCTCATCAAGCAAGAGCTCGACCCGCTCACGCGCTGTGAGCTTGCCTTTGCTGTGCTGCGACGCGATCCGCTTTTCGCCGCCACCAAGGCGCGCTTGTGCACGGTGCTCTTCGAGCTTCTGGAGAATGTCTTTCATCATACGTCCCCTTATGGTTTTACCTGTCTATACAGGCTTGCAAGCCTCCTCAAAAGCTCAAAGCGGCAAATTTGCAAACTATACTCCGAATATTATTGGCTAATTGCATAACTGCAAATAACGCAACGGCCTGCCCGCGCCATCTGGACTTTGCCAAAATCGAGGCCTAGGCCTTTGAGAATGCAAATGCTCCCCAAGAGTCGCTTCTTTGACAGAACGACACCGCCCCACATCATGACGCTCGTCTGCCTGACAGGCCTGTCAGCGCTCGCCATGAACATCTTCCTGCCTTCTCTCGACGGGATGACCGCCTACTTCAACACCGAATACGCCTTCATGCAGCTTTCGGTGGCGCTCTATCTGGCGATCAACGGGTTCTTGCAGCTTTTCATTGGCCCGATCTCCGACAAATACGGCCGCCGCATCGTGATCTTGTGGGGCTTGGGGCTGTTCAACCTCGCCACTCTCGGCTGCCTCATGGCGCCAAATGCCGAAGTTTTCATGGTCTTCCGGATGTTCCAAGCCGTCATCGCTGTCGCCATGGTCTTGGCGCGCGCCGTCGTGCGCGACATCTACCCCCAAGACCAAGCCGCCTCGATGATCGGCTATGTGACCATGGGCATGTCGCTCGTCCCCATGATTGCGCCCGCAATCGGCGGTATCCTTGAGGTCTGGTATGGCTGGCACGCCAGCTTCTGGATGCTCTTTGCCTGCGGCATCGCGCTCTTTGTGGTGACATGGTTTGATCTGGCCGAGACCGCCGCCCCAAGCACCAACACGCTGCGCCAGCAGTTTGGCGAGTATCCCGAGCTGCTCAAATCGCCGCGCTTCTGGGGCTATTGCATGGCCTCGGCTCTCTCGTCGGGTGCATTCTTTGCCTACCTCGGCGGCGCGCCCTTTGTGGGCGTTCAGGTCTACGGCCTCTCCCCTGATCAGCTCGGGCTTTACTTCGCGGCCCCGGGGGCCGGCTACTTCGTCGGCAATTTCATCACAGCCCGCTTTTCGGCGCGCATCGGCATCAACGCGATGATCTTTTGGGGCAATGTGATCTGCGCAACAGCGCTTTTGCCTGCTCTCCTCTTGAGCCTCTCGGGCGCAGGCTCTCCCGCGGCCTTCTTCAGCTGCGTCATGATCCTCGGGATCGGCAACGGGATGGTCATCCCCAATGCCCAGGCCGGAATGCTTTCGGTGCGCCCACATCTCGCAGGAACAGCCGCAGGCCTTGGCAGCGCCATCATGATCGGGGGCGGCGCAGCCCTCTCGGCCATCGCAGGTGCCTTGCTCAAACCCGGCTCAACAGACTTGCCGCTCATCACCCTGATGATGCTCTGCTGCGTGGCGGCTCTTGGCGTCATCATGCTGGTCAACCGCCGCGAAAAGCGCCTGCACCTCTCATAGAGCGGCTGACAAAGGTTTTGCGCAAACACGTATCCAGAGCTTGCCAGACAGGCTTTGCAAAGGCACAGTGCAAGATAAGCTAATTTGCAAACCTTACAGAGTCGCCTCATGCCCCAGCAAAAACTCTACGCAGGTGCCAAGCTGCGCGAAACCCGCAACCGCCTTGGCCTCACCCAGAAGGATTTCGCCCAGAAGCTCGGCGTCTCCCTGCCCTATCTGAACCAGATGGAGAACAACAAGCGCCCCGTCTCAACCACGGTGGTGCTGGGCCTTGCGCAGGAATTCGGCTTTGATGTGACAGAGCTTACCTCGGCTGACAGCGAGCGCCTTGTCTCGGATATGCGTGAAGCGATGGCAGACCCCGTCTTTGCCGATGACCCGCCCCCGCTGGCCGACTTGCGCCTCGCCGCGTCCAATGCACCGGGGCTTGCGCGGGCCTTTCTGGCCCTCCACAACGCCTACCGCCAGACCCATGAGCGCCTTGCATCGCTTGACGAAGCACTGGGGCGCGAAGACGCCCGCCCCCAAGCCAGCCCATGGGATGAGGTGCGCGACTTCTTTCACTATTGTGACAACTACATTGATGCTGTGGATCGCGCCGCCGAGCATTTTGCCGCCCAAAGCAGCGATATCCGCCAAACAGCCGTGCGCGCCCTGCGCGATGAAGGCATCACTGTCCACGAGCTTGACCGCGCCGAGCTGCGCAACTTTGACCGCGAAACGCGCACGCTCACGCTTTCCACGCGCTCAAGCCTTGGCACGCGCAACTTTCAGCTCTTGCTACAGCTGGCGCTTCTCAAACAAAACAAGCTGATAGAGGCCACCCTTGATCTGGCGCGTTTCCAGTCGCCCGAGGCGCGCACCATCGCCAAAATCGGCCTTGCAAACTACTTCGCAGGGGCCGCGCTCATGCCCTACACCGCCTTTCTCGCCGCCGCGCGCGAAACACGGCATGATCTGGAAATGCTCGCGCGCCGCTTCGGGGCCTCTATCGAGCAGGTGGCGCACCGCCTCTCCACACTCCAGCGCCCGGGCGCCAAGGGTGTGCCGTTTTTCTTCGTGCGGGTCGATCAGGCAGGCACAATCACCAAGCGCCACTCCGCCACGCGGCTGCAATTTGCGCGCTTTGGTGGGGCTTGCCCGCTGTGGAACGTGCACCGCGCGTTTGAAACACCGGGCCGCTTTCTGCGCCAACTTGCCGAAACACCCGATGGCGTGCGCTACATTTCTATCGCGCGTGACGTGAGCAAAACGGGTGGACAGTTCGGCGCACCCACCCGCCGCTTTGCCATCGCCCTTGGCTGCGATGTCGCCCACGCCAGCGATATCGTCTATGCCGACGGACTGGATGTGAGCGAGCGCCAGAGCTTTGAACCCATCGGGATTTCGTGCCGCATTTGCGAGCGCACCAACTGCCACCAGCGGTCTGTGCCCCCGCTTGAGCGCCGCCTCACCATCAACCCCGACAGCCGNGGCGTCTTGCCTTACGAGGTTGGCTGAACGCAGGACGTCTTACACGACATCAAAAAAGGCGGCAGGTCTCCCCACCGCCTTTGTATCGTTTTGCAGCTGGCCTTAGGCCGACAGCATCTTGTAGATTTCGTCCTTCAGAGCGCCGCGCTTTTTGCGCATCTCTTCCTCGGCAAACTGGCCAACAGGCTCTACATTTGTTTCAGCGCGATGCACCGCGCGGTTTATCTCGTGATACTCCTCGGCAATACGTGCAAAATGCGCATCTGAAGCCTTCAATTCACCGACTTTGCTGGCAAATTCTGGGAATTCTTCGTGAAGTTCGTGTGGCGTGTTTGACATGCTCTGTCTCCTGTTCATGTGTCACAAAAGAGCCTAGGGCCTGCCACGCCGCCCCACCTTGATCCCAATCAATAAAAATCAAAAATCGCACGCCATGCGCGCGCGCGGCTATCGCTTGGCTTTCCGCCACCCCGCCGCGCGCGCTTCGGCATCAGAGCAGAACCAGCGCTCGCCTTTGGCTGTGTTGATCGACGTGCGCTCATAGTGCTCCTGTCCGCGCACATGATAGATCCGCACCCCTTTGGACGAGATATTGCCCTTGATCGCACAGCTCGCATCAGGGGCGACGCGCCCGGTGCTCTGCCCGTTCACCCGCGCCGCACGAAAGGCGGCAGGGTCTTGCACGAGGCTTCCGTGAAGGCCCTTATCAGTGATCGCGGCGCGCTTTTCATCAAGGTCATAGTCCATCGCATATTTGCGATAGGCAAAGGCCAGCCCCTCTTGCACGAGCCACCGGCCCACATCTGTGCCATCGACATTACAGCGCGCAACGATGCGCCCGTAGCGGTCGCGATCCACCTCGACACAGCGTGCCTGCTTGCCTTGAAAGCGCGCGCGCGTGCGCTCGGTCACCCATTTGCCACAGGCCCAAATACGTCCATCAGCGTTCTGGCACGTCTGGCCAGCCTCAGGCGCATCAATCCCGAAAAACCGTATGGTTTGGCCCGCCACATGAGCGGTATCGCCATCCACAATGTCCATACGCCCTGCCACATCCGCTGCCCCATAGCCCGGAACACAGAGGAGAGACGCCAAAAGCGCGGCTGATGCGATATTAACCATTCTTAACATTTGGTTAATATGCGCTCAGGCTGGCGTCAGCTCAACGCGAAAAAAAGACTGGGTTAACGCTGCTTTGACCGCCACTCAGGATGCACCCAAGGCACCTCGTTGGCCGCCGCCAAAGGCGCACGCCCGAGGATGTGATCGCTCGCTTTTTCACCTGTCATGATAGACGGCCCGTTGAGGTTACCGTTTGTAATCCTTGGGAAAATCGAGCTGTCTGCCACACGCAACCCCTCAACACCAATGACACGGCACTCAGGGTCGACCACAGCCCAAGGGTCCTCTCTGCGGCCCATTTTACACGTACCACAGGGGTGGTAGGCGCTCTCGGCATGTTCGCGAATAACATCGTTCAGCTCATCATCGCTCTGGGCGGCCATACCGGGCTGGATTTCGTGCTTCACATAAGGCGCAAAGGCCTCTTGCCCAAATATCTCCCGCGTCAGCCTGATACAGCGGCGAAAGTCTTCCCAATCACTCTCCAAACTCATGTAATTAAAAAGAATTTTCGGTGCATCTACAGGGTCGGAAGACCGCAGCGTTACCGCCCCGCGCGAGGCCGAACGCATTGGCCCGGTATGGGCCTGAAAGCCATGACCTTCGGCCACAGTCTGCCCGTCATAGCGCACCGCGATTGGCAGAAAATGGTACTGAATATCAGGATACTCAATCCCCGCCCGGCTGCGGATAAACGCGCAGCTCTCAAAGTTGTTCGACGCCCCTAGCCCCGTCTTTGTAAAGAGCCACTGCGCCCCAATCAGAGCCTTTGAAAACAGGTTCCAGTGCTTATAAAGCGTGATCGGCAGCTTGGAGGCATACTGGATATACATCTCCAGATGGTCCTGCAAATTCTGCCCCACGCCCTTACGATCCGCGACAACCTCAATCCCGTGCTCCGCCAGATGGGCTGCTGGGCCAATGCCGGACAGCATCAACAACTTGGGCGAGTTAAACGCGCTCGCAGCCAAGATCACCTCCGCTCGCGCATGGATGACCTCACTCTTGCCCCCGCGCTTGATCTGCACGCCCGTGGCGCGCCCGTCCTCGATCACGACTTTCTCCGCCAAACCGCGCACCATCGTGCAGTTTTCCCGCGCCAATGCTGGCTTAAGATAGGCATTTGCCGCTGACCAGCGCCGCCCCTTGTGCACCGTCTGCTCAAAGGCGCCAAAGCCTTCTTGTTGCTCACCATTGTAATCAGCCGTCACAGGGTAGCCCGCCTGTCGCCCTGCCTCGACAAAAGCATGAAACAAAGGGTTTTTGCGTGGTCCTCGGCTTACATGCAGCGGCCCGTCTGTGCCTCGCCATGCGGGGTCGCCACCGTGGCCGCCATCGTCCCAGCTTTCCATTCTCTTGTAGTAGGGGAGCACATCCGCATAGCCCCAGCCCTCAGCGCCGCTGTCACGCCAGTGGTCAAAGTCCCGCGCATGGCCGCGCACATAGACCATCCCATTGATCGAACTTGACCCACCAACCACTTTACCACGGGGCGCAACCAGACGCCGCCCGCCCAAATGCGGCTCAGGCTCCGTCATGTAGCCCCAGTCATACCGCTTCATATTCATCGGATAGCTGAGCGCCGCAGGCATCTGGATCAGCGGCCCCGCATCTGTGCCCCCATGCTCAATCACGATGACTGACTTTCCGGCCTCACTCAAACGGTAGGCCATGGCACAGCCCGCAGAGCCTGCGCCGACAATCACATAGTCTGCTTGCATGTTTATTCCCCTCGCGGAAAGCGCTGGTTTTCTTCCAACACGTTGAGGTCCATGTGGTTGCGCATGTAGCGCTCGGAGGCTTTTTGCAGCGGCTGGTAATCCCAAGGGAAGTATCCGCCCTCTCGCAACGCCTCATAAACCACCCACCGTCGCGCCTGACTTTGGCGCACATCCGCGTCAAACGCCTCCAGATCCCAGCGTTCCGCGGCCATCATGCGAAACGTCTCCAAGACATCTGCCGCTTCGGTTTCGCCCGCCAGATTGGTGCGCTCATGAGGATCAGCCTCAAGGTCAAAGAGCTGCTCGGGGTCGAGCGCGCAGTTGGTATACTTCCACTTGTCTTGGCGCAAACACACCAATGGCGAATAGCTTGCTTCTGCCGCATATTCCATGGCCACAGGGCTTTTGCGCACCCCGTCTTGCCCTAGCTTCACAAGGCTCTCTCCCGTCGTCCAGGGCATCACCTCGTCCATACTCACACCGGCAAGGTCACACAGCGTGGGGCAGACGTCGATATTGCTCACAGGCGTCTCCACCAGCCCCGCCGCCATCTGCGGCGCAGCAATCATCATGGGCACACGCGCCGAGCCTTCCAGAAAGCTCATCTTAAACCACAATCCACGTTCCCCGAGCATATCCCCATGATCAGAGACAAATAGAATTGTCGCCTCCTGACGTGTTGCGTCCAAGGCATCCAGAATTTCGCCAACCTTGTCATCGAGGTAGGAAATATTGGCAAAATAAGCGCGCCGCGACCGGCGTATATTGTCTTCTGTAATGTCAAAAGAGCGCCAGTCATTGGCATCAAAAATGCGCTGGCTGTGCGGGTCGTGGTCCTCATAGTCAAAGGCTGGCACATCAGGCAGAAGATGCGCGCAATCCTCGTACAAATCCCAGTATTTCTTGCGCGCAACATAGGGGTCATGGGGGTGGGTAAAGCTCACCGTCATGCACCAAGGCCGCGTATCAAGACCGCGCCCGTAGTCATAAATCTTGCGCGTCGCATGATAGGCCACTTCGTCATCATACTCGAGCTGGTTGGTGATCTCGGCAACGCCTGCCCCCGTGACAGACCCCATATTATGATACCACCAGTCGATCCGCTCCCCCGGTTTGCGGTAATCTGGCGTCCAGCCGAAGTCGGGCGGATAAATATCCGTGGTCATCCGTTCCTCAAAGCCATGAAGCTGGTCAGGCCCGACAAAGTGCATCTTCCCGCTCAAACAGGTCTGATAGCCCGCGCGGCGCAGATGGTGGGCATATGTCGGCAGACTTGACGCAAACTCGGCCGCATTGTCATAGACCCCGGTCGCGCTTGGCAATTGGCCTGTCATAAACGCAGCCCGACCGGGCGCGCACAGCGGGCTGGCCGTGTAGGCGTTCTTGAAGCGGGTCGAGCGCGCCGCCAGCTTTTTCAAGTTGGGGGCATGAAGCCACTCTGCTGGCCCATCCGGAAAGAAGGTGCCATTGAGCTGATCCACCATGATGATAAGAATATTCGGCTTGGTCATTTTACCTCTCCCAGCTCAAGCTGGACATAACCCATGATTTGTTCGAGCGCGCGTGCGCCGTTTGGCTCCGCCTCACCCAGTGATTGGCGCAAATACACACCGTCGATCAAAGCCGCGACGCGGCTCGCTGCGGCCTCGGCCCTGTCTCCAACAAGCGGGCGCAGCGCATGGGCAAGGTTAGAGCGCAAGCGGCGGTGATAAATGTTCAAAAGGCGCTTCGCTTCCGGTGACACCTGCGCCAAGACATAAAAGTTCAGCCATGCGGCCACCGTCTCGCTGCGAAAGTTGCGGCTTGAAAACGACGCCCGCACAATCGCCTCGATGCGTTGCGAAGCACTCTGCGCCATCACAAGCGCGCCCCGTACTTCCGCCGCATAAACGCCCATCGTATAGCGCATCGCGGCAACGAAAATCTGCTCTTTGCCGCCAAAATAGTGGTGCGCCAAAGCACTCGACATGCCCGCACGCCGCGCAATCTGGCTCACGGTCACATCAAGCGTCCCGTGTTGGCCAATTTCGGCAATAGTTGCTTTTACGAGAGCCTGTCTTCGAATAGGCTCCATCCCAAGTTTCGGCATTGCAGCGCCTCTTCAGTTGCGATGCAGAGATTGTTTTGTTTTTATTGATGCGTCAATCAATAAAAACGCCCTCAACAGGAGAAAGAAGAATGAGTTTGAAGTTCACCCTATCCACAATGGCTCTATTTGCAGCCACATCAGCCTTTGCAGACGGCGCATGCGATAAAATCACATTCTCGGACGTTGGCTGGACTGACATCACAGCCACCACAGCCGCAACCACGACCGTGCTGGAAGCGCTCGGTTATGAAACCGACATCAAGCTGTTGTCTGTGCCCGTCACATACACAGCCATGGCCCAAGGCGATATCGATGTGTTCCTCGGCAACTGGATGCCGACAATGGAAGCCGACATCGCCCCCTACCGCGAGGCAGGCACGGTTGAAACTGTGCGCGAAAACCTCGAAGGCGCAAAATATACTCTCGCCGTCAACAAGGCCGCGATGGACTTGGGCATCAAGGACTTTGCCGATATCGCCACACACCGCGACGCGCTGGATGACAAGATTTTCGGCATCGAGCCCGGCAATGACGGCAACCGCCTGATCGAAACCATGATCGACAGCAACGCGTTTGATCTGAACGGGTTTGAAGTGGCCGAAAGCTCCGAGCAAGGCATGCTGTCACAGGTGGATCGCGCCAATAAGAAAGGCGAGCCGATCGTCTTCCTCGGGTGGGAGCCACACCCCATGAACGCCAATTTTGAAATGGGCTATCTGACAGGTGGCGACGCGTACTTCGGCCCAAACTTTGGCGGCGCAACCGTCTACACCAACACACGCGCAGGCTATGTTGAAGAATGTGCAAATGTCGGCGCGCTCTTGGGCAACCTCAAGTTTTCACTCGCCATGGAAAACGAAATCATGGGCGCGATCCTGAACGATGGTGCAGATCCGGCCGAAGCCGCCACAGCGTGGCTCAAAGCCAACCCTGATGCAGCCATGGCATGGCTTGACGGCGTGACCACAAAAGATGGTGGCGACGCGGCAGCAGCCCTCAAAGCGGCTCTTGGCATGTAAAGCAGATTTGGGCGGGCCAGACCATGGCCCGCCTTTTTGACCCACGATATATAGACCTCAAAACCGACAAGCGCACCGAGCGCCCCAAGGACAGATCTCATGCGCTGGCAATGGCTCCAAACTCTTATTGATGACGATGGCAAACTTGAAATCGGCAAAACCATTGCGGCAGGTTTTGACTGGCTGACCGATAGCTTTGGTGGCGCGTTTGATGTGCTTGAAACCCTCCTCAGCGCCTCCATTGACGGGGCGCTTTTTCTCTTGCAGTTTCCCCCGCCCCTCATAGTCGTTGCGCTTTTTGCGGCCCTCACATGGGTGCTGCAACGCTCTTGGAAGCGGACTTTGCTTGTGGTGCTCTGCTTTGGCTTTGTGATCAATCAGGGCTATTGGGAAGAGGCCACAGAAAGCCTCGCGCTTATCTTGTTTGCAGGCATATTCTGCATGGGCGTCGGCGTGCCCATCGGCATCTACGCAGCCCATCGCCCGCGCGTATACCAAGCCATGCTCCCTGTGCTCGACATGATGCAAACCATCCCCACCTTTGTATACCTCATCCCGATGATCGTTCTGTTCGGTATTGGCATGGTCCCGGGCCTTGTGGCCACATTCATATTCGTTTTGCCCGCCCCCATCAGGCTCACGCAACTTGGCATTTCCCGCACCCCTGTGACACTTATCGAGGCTGCCCGCGCCTTTGGCGCGACCCCCCGTCAGCTCTTGTGGCGCGTTGAGCTGCCCTCGGCCCTGCCCCAGATCATGGCAGGCCTGAACCAGACAATCATGCTCTCCCTGTCGATGGTTGTCATCGCGGCGCTCGTTGGCGCAGACGGGCTTGGTGTACCGGTGGTGCGTGCGCTCAACACGGTCAATGCCTCTCTCGGCTTTGAGAGCGGCTTGGTCATTGTCGCCGTCGCCATCGCCCTTGATAGAATGCTGCGCGTGGAGGCAAAAACATGACATCCGAAACAGCCGTTTCCTTTGACAACGTCTCAATCGTCTTTGGCCCGACACCTGCCAAAGCCCTCCCCTTGATGGACGCAGGCCAGAGCCGCGCCGAGATCCAAGACCAAACAGGCCAGGTTCTGGGCGTCCACAATTGCAGCCTTGATGTGGCCAAAGGCGAAATCCTTGTGCTGATGGGGCTGTCAGGTTCGGGCAAGTCAACGCTCTTGCGCGCAGTCAACGGGCTCAACCCTGTTGCACGCGGCAACGTCAGCGTGTCTGGCCAAGGTGGCATGCGCTCGGTCACCCAAGCCAGCGCAGCAGAATTGCGCGAAATGCGCCTCACCCAAGTCTCGATGGTCTTCCAGCAGTTCGGGCTGCTGCCATGGCGTACCGTTGCCGAAAATGTCGGCCTCGGGCTTGAGTTTGGCGGCCTGCCTGCCCCGGAGCGGCGCGACATCATACGCGAACAGCTTGAGCTTGTCGGCCTCACAGATTGGGCTGACCGCAAAGTCGCAGAGCTCTCAGGCGGGATGCAGCAACGCGTCGGCTTGGCACGCGCCTTTGCCACAAACGCCCCTATTCTGCTCATGGACGAACCCTTCTCAGCGCTCGATCCGCTCATTCGCACCCGTCTGCAAGACGAGCTGCTAGAGCTTCAAGCGCGGCTGGGGCGTACGATCATCTTTGTCTCACACGACCTTGACGAAGCCTTCAAGCTGGGCGGCCGTATCGCCATCATGGAGGGGGGGCGCATCGTGCAATGCGGCACCCCACAAGAAATCTACACAAACCCCGCCAACCCTTATGTTGCCGAGTTCGTCGCCCATATGAACCCTCTTGGCGTTCTGACACCACGAGATGTTATGGAACCCCTGACAAAAGCCGCAAAAGGCACTGTCGCCGCGGATGCGAAACTCTCATCGCTGATGGAGCATTTCCGGGCGCAAGAGGCTCCTGTTCAGGTGGTTGAAAAGGGTGCTGCCATCGGACAGATCACCAAAACAGCGATCCTCGACCGCCTTCTCGCCCCCGCAAGCTAAGGGAGAGGGCGCAGCCATCGCAGGCCTTGTCAGGGTTAGAATTTGGTCGCTGGCACAGCAGGTGTGCGCATCTTTCGTTTCAGCGCAGCCTCGCGCATTGTGATAAAGGCAATAGAGCCAATAATCACAAGGCCACCGACCACGACCCAAGGGTCAATGCCCTCGTTGAAAACAACCGCGCCCAGAACCACAGCCCAAACCAGCTGCAAGAAGCTGACAGGCTGGGTCACCGTTACAGGGGCGGCGGCAAAGGCCATCGACATCGTAAAATGCCCCGCCGTCGCGAGGGCCGCCACAGCAAAGAGCACAGCCAGCTCCCCCGCCGTGGGTGTGACCCAGTTGGCAAGAGCGAGCGGCGCAAGCCCAACTGTCACAGTGACAGACAGCATGGTCACCACAACAGCGGGGTTGGTTTCATCTGACATGAGCTTGGCAACGAGATACGATGTGGCAAAGAACACTGCGGCAAAAACCATGGCCAAATGCCCTGGCCCAACTTCTCGAAAGCCTGGCCGCAGAATGATCAGCGCGCCGACAAGTGCCGCGACAACGGCCAGAATCCGCCGCAGCGCGAGCTTTTCCCCCAAAAACAGCGCTGCCCCCAAGGTGACATAGATCGGGGAGAGATAGTTCATCGCCGTGACATCCGCGATCGGGATTCGCGCCATGGCATAAAACCAAAGCGTCACGCCGCCGGTGTGGGCAATGCCGCGCAGCCAGAAGAGCTTGTGCTGGCGCAGGGTCAAATGGGCTTTGCGCATAGCGCCAATCATCGGGATCAGAAAAACCAGCCCCATAGCGTAGCGCANNAANGCNGANTCAGCNGCTGGNATNCGTGTTCCATTAACTTCACAAGCGCCGTCACGGCGACAAAAAGCAGCCCCGTCACAAGCATCCAGATCACACCCATAACAGGCTGGTAGGCGTTCTTTTCATTCATATGTTAAGAAAGCCACGAAGCCCTGCCCCCTGCAAGCCCAAAACGCGGCTAGAGAACGAGCTTCACCGCAATCGCCCACATGGTTGCGCCGACAACAGCATCCAAAATCTGCCACGAGCGCGGCTTTGCAAAGAACGGTCGCAAAAGCCGCGCGCCATAGCCCAGCGAGAAGAAAAACACAAAGCTCGACGTCATCGCACCAAGTGCAAACCCAAGCTTGTTCTCCCATTGCGCGCTAATCGAGCCCAGCAAAACAACGGTATCAAGGTAAACATGCGGGTTGAGCCAGGTGAGCATCAACACCGTTCCCAAAACCCCTTTGAGCGAGCTGCGCACACGCCCATCTGTCTCAAGCACCTGCCCGCCGCGCCATGCAGCGAGAAAGTTGCGCGCGCCATACCAGACCAGAAACGCAGCCCCCCCATATCGCATTACGCTCTCAAGCCACGGCAGCGCTTCGGCCAGCGCGCCAAACCCGGCTACGCCAACAGCAATGAGCAGCGCGTCAGAAATGGCACAGGTCAGCACCGTTGCAAAAACGTGCTCACGGCGAATACCTTGGCGCAGCACAAAAGCGTTTTGCGCGCCAATGGCCAAAATAAGCGAAAGCCCAAGGGCAAAACCAGCTGCTGCAGCCTGCATATTCTTGTGTCTCCTCGACTTTTTCCTATGCCTACCGAGGGCAGGCGCATAAAACAAACGAATACAGCTAAACGAACATTAGGATGGCTTATGTCCCTCGACACAAAGCAGCTCGCAGCGCTCGCCGAAATCCTGCGTCAAGGCAGCTTTGAAGCAGCCGCAGCGGCTCTTGGCGTCACCCAATCGGCCATTTCCCAAAGGCTGAAGGCGCTGGAAGACAGTTTTGGCTGTATCTTGGTGGAGCGCAGCACCCCCTGCCGAGGCACCGCCGCAGGCCTCAGGCTGGCCGCACACGCTGATGCCGTCGCGCTGATGGAAGCCGACCTCGCCCGCAGCTTGGGGCTTGGCGGCCCAAGATCACACTCTTCCCAGCGCGTCCGCATCGCGGTCAACGCCGACAGCCTCGCCACATGGCTGCCCGCCGCATTGGATGACACAGGGCAATTTAGCTTCGAGCTTATGGTAGATGACGAAACCGTGTCTGCCGACTGGTTGCGCCGCGGCGAGGTCATGGCCGCGGTCACAACCCAACAAAGCCCCGTGCAGGGCTGCAATGTGCACAAGCTCGGCGCTATGCGCTATGTCGCAACAGCCGCGCCGGAGTTCATTCACAAGTGGCTACCCGATGGGGCCACACCTGCGGCGATGGCCATGGCTCCGATGCTGCGCTTTAGCCTGAATGATGCGCTCCAGCCGAACTGGCTCAAGCGCCACATCGGCGCCGGGCTGCATCCTCCTGTGCACTTTGTGCCCTCAACCACCGGCTTTGTTCAGGCCACGCTTGCGGGCCTTGGCTGGGCGCTCAATCCGGAGAGCCTTGTCGCCGAACACCTCGCCCGCGGCACTCTTGTCGAGCTCAAACCCGACAGCCGCCTTGATACGGGCCTCTACTGGCAAGTCAGCCGCATCCTTGCACCTGCGCTTGCAGAGGTCACAGACAAATTGTGTCACACAGCAAAAAGGGCGCTGGAGCCACTGACAGCCCAACGCCCTTAATCTCGCCTTGTGTCAGAGGGGCTTACTCTTCGCCCAACTGCGCCATAACCTCGTCAGAGGCCTCAAAGTTTGTTGTGACGGTCTGGACATCGTCGTCATCTTCCAGCGCATCAATAAGCTTCATCAGCTTTTGCATATCTTCAAGGCCCATGTCCGTCGTCGTCGTCGGGCGCCAGATAAGCTTGGTGCTGTCACTCTCGCCAAGCTCGGCTTCCAGCGCATTGGACACTTCGTTCAGGTCGGTATCGGCACACCAGATAATATGCTCTTCGTCACCGCTCTCGACGTCTTCGGCACCAGCCTCGATCGCCGCCATCATCACAGTGTCTGCATCGCCAACGCTGGCGGGGTAGCTCACAGCGCCCTTGCGATCAAACATGAAGCCAACAGAGCCCGTCTCGCCCAGGTTGCCGCCGTTTTTTGTAAACAGCGAACGCACATTGCTTGCCGTGCGGTTGCGGTTGTCGGTCATCGTCTCGACAATCACAGCCACACCGTTCGGCCCGTAGCCCTCATAACGGATCTCTTCATAGGCCTCGCCTTCACCGCCAATCGCTTTCTTGATCGCACGCTCGATGTTGTCTTTCGGCATCGACTGGCTCTTGGCCTCTTTCACCGCAAGGCGCAGGCGCGGGTTCTTTTCGGGGTCAGGGTCGCCCATCTTTGCGGCAACCGTGATCTCTTTAGAAAACTTTGAAAACAGCTTTGAGCGCAGTTTGTCCTGACGCCCTTTGCGGTGTTGAATATTTGCCCATTTGGAATGGCCTGCCATGGTATGCTCCTGATCACGATGCCTTGTGTTGCGCTCTCTATAAGTGATCCATACGGTGCTGTTCAACCTTTGGCACACGCCCGAGCCGCGAAAGGCGCCCAAATTGCACAGAAGACGTGAAACAGCGATTTTTCCCGTCGAACCTCTCCCCCGCCCACGATAGGCTTTCCCCATGACACAAGATCAAATTATTCTGTTTTCGCTGTTTGGCGGCGTTTTTGCCCTCTTGCTCTGGGGCCGCTGGCGCTATGACCTTGTCGCCTTTGCTGCGCTCATGCTCGGCGTTGTCCTTGGTGTCGTGGAAACCAAACACGCCTTTGACGGCTTTGGCCACCCTGCCACCATCGTTGTGGCGCTTGTTCTGGTTGTGTCAGCAGGGCTTGTGCGCTCCGGCGCAATCTATCTGATCACCCGCACACTCGTTGACAGCACCCGCTCGCTTGGCACGCATATCGCCATCATGGGAAGTGTCGGCGGCATCCTCTCGGGCTTCATGAACAACGTGGCCGCGCTGGCCCTGCTGATGCCTGTCGATATCCAGACCGCGCGCAAGGCGGGCCGAGCGCCGGGGCTTTCCCTGATGCCACTCAGCTTCGCCACCATCCTTGGCGGCATGGCAACCCTCATCGGCACACCGCCCAATATCATCATCGCCTCGATTCGTGGTGACGCCGTGGGCGAGCCTTTTGCAATGTTTGACTTTTTACCTGTTGGCGGCCTCACGGCCATCGCAGG
>P_2C_Liq_2_UnCtyDRAFT_1000057_pt1 | contig 27281 bp, 22 predicted proteins | sample Pon2CUnioCityCA_FD_10236 | JGI IMG/M metagenome (IMG submission 10236) | reverse complement strand
TCGATATGTTTGCTATACATCAACACTGGGAGAGGGCGACCACAAGGGTTCGCCCCTACGGCCATCTATGGCATGAATTTTGAAAAATGGTATGAGTTGAGAGAGAATCCCCATTCACGATTCCCCATTCCCCATTCCCCATTCACTATTCACTATTCACTGAGGTTACCCTAGGAAAAGCAAGATAAAGCGAGAGACATCAATTAGCGCAGCAGCATGGTGATAATCTCGTCAGCATCAGCCAGTTGATTGTCCAAATCCATCACATCCGCGATCGCCGTCCGTTGTTCTACCGACATGACCTGACGAATCTCCATCATGCTCGAAAAACGATTGTCATTCATCCGTTGGCGCAAACGTTCAACCTGATTGCGTTGACGGCGGATTTGACGAGTCGAAGCATCGCCAATCATCATCTCTTGTAACTCTTGACGCGCCTGATTCAGTTCACCGTCGAGGCGGCCGTTTTCAGCTAGATAAGACTGACGAATCTGCTCAATTTCCCGTTGTTGTCCTTGAGTCAATTCAATCTCATCGCGCCAATCTTGATCTTGAGAGGGTTGAGAGGGATTTTTGTCTTCATTGGGATTCGAGGGAGTCGAAGGACGCTCAGCTACCGTGTTAGAGTTATCAGTCAAAGCGCTCAACTCCGATTGGTTGGAGAGATAGACATGACCTAGGGTGCGTCCTTGATAGGTTCGTTTCGCGAAATCCCAGCCATCATTAAGGTCAATACGGACAAAGTCGTTGCGATAAGGTGCGCGTCCCAGTTCGATGGTGGGTCGGTTGGGGAGGAAGGGAACCCCTTGTAAGACGAGATCAGACCCTTGGCGAACGGTGCGTAGATTGTATTGAACTCCTAAATCTTGTCCAGCGGTGCGAATGGAGTAACCGTTGCTATCGGTATAACGTCCGCAAATCCCGGTGAAGTCAAAGTTTAAGAGGAGGGGTTCGACGGTTGAGCCATTTTCGGCCCAGCAATCGCGGCGGTTTGACTGTTGTTCGAGAACGAGGAGTTGGTGTCGTCCGGTATTTCCCACGGGTGCAGCGACGGCGACGAAGTCTTGTTGTTCAACGGCCCGTTCTCCGAAAAGTGCGGCTTGAGCCGGTTGAGGGGTGAAGCTGGCACCAAAGCTGGAGATAGCGAGAGTCGAGAGTGCGGCGAGGCGAAGTGCAGTTTTCATGGTAGTTGTCCTGTGATTGGGTTGGCGGTTGTTTGCTATGACTTCATTGTGGGGGGAGACTCCTGTGGCGAGGACTGGGAACAGTTGACTTCGGGAACTGTCCGGTTGCCCTTGTGACAGTTGGGAATTGGAGAAACGAGATTTGAGGGGTTTGAGGGGTTTTCGGGGCGATCTGTTGCGGCTCAGGGTGGTCAGTGATAGGGATTGGCAGGTTGGGAGGTCTGGTTTCGGGGGTCTGGTTTCGGGGGTCTCAGTTCAATTCAAGTCTCTTTCTCAGACGATATCGGTGACGACTGGTTTCGGCGCGTCAGACGCATCGAGAGGTGATCGAGTTGCTTGAACACTTCCGGAAAATCAATGTCCCCTTGTGGTGTTAGGGGGAGCGATCGCACCTCCGCAAATCCCTCGGCTGTCGTCACCGGGGTTTGGGCCAGAGACTCCGCCATACGCTCAATGATATGAGGGGGAACCACCCGACGGCGATCGCCATTGCGTTGTTGACAGATGTCAACGGGAACCTCCATCACCCAGGCCAGCCACGTTAACGGTGGATGACTCAACTCTTGCAGCGATCGCAAAAAGTCCAAACGCCAAGACCGGCGCACATTCGTGGCATCATAGATGACTGGACGTTCCTGGGCGATCGCTCCTTGAATCTGAGTCAACACTTCCGCCTCAATCTCACGCCAATTCCCCTGAATGATCGCATCCCCATAGAGTTTTTCCCGCACTGCATCTGTCGAAACCACGACATAGCGAGGATCTCGTTTCACAACTTCCGCTGCAAAGTGGCTTTTACCACTCGCAGGAACACCAACTAGGAAATGACAGGGGAGAGAGATCGACATGGGGGGAGAAGGGAATAGGGAACACTTCGACAGGCTCAGTGCGGTGCAGGGAATAGGGAAAATCAGGCTTAACTGGCCCCTAATCCTTCCTTGAACCTTCGCTTGCTATCAAAAATTGCTCAGTTAACCGTAAAAATCGTACTCCAGACGAGACAGATTAGTAAGAGCTTGCATCTATTTCAGTATCAAGTTCAGTCTCGACTTGCATAAATCACTCAAAACTCAGGGTGTAATCACAAAGCAGATCAACTTGGAGGACTCCCGATGTTCGGCTTTCGTCAACGCCTGATGGCTTCTACCCCCCAACTTCCCCAACCCCCCTATGATCCCATCTTGGGGCGACTCGGGGAAGCCACCGTCTCGAAACGGATTGCGTACCATTGTCCAGGACGAGTGTACTACCGCGCCACCTGGTGGAAAGCGCAATGTCAGCATCGGGATCTCATCCTCGAACCCGGAACCCGAGTTCAAGTGGTTGCGCGGGATATCACCATCCTGATTGTTGAACCTTGTTGGAGTTAAACAAAAGCCCCGGTTCGTGGAAAGAACCGGGGCGAAAACTTAATCAAGCCTGGCAGAAAAACTCTTGACAAATTAGCGAGTTAGTGCAGTCAAAACTGTATCCACATCAGCATTGTCCAAATCCATCGAATCAGCAAAGGCCGTGCGTTGTTCAACGGACATCACCTCGCGAACCGCCATCATGCTGGAGAAACGATTGTCACTGATTCGTTGGCGTAGGCGTTCCACTGTATTGCGTTGGCGGCGGATTTGACGAGTTGAAGCATCGCCAATCATCATCTCTTGCAACTCCTGACGCGCCTGATTCAGTTCAGCTTCGAGGCGACCATTTTCAGCCAGATAGGATTGACGGATTTCAGTCATACGCTCTTGCTGGTTACTGCTAAGTGCGATGTCGTCGCGGACTTGTTCCTCTTGGCTGGGTTGAGAGGGTTGTTTCTCCTCAGGTTGACGGGGAGGCGTGGGAGTGGAAGGACGGCTGGCGCTGGTGTTGGAGTTTTGCGTTAATGCGGTCAGCGTCTCAGCGTTCGAGAGATAGACATGACCCAGAGCGCGTCCTTGATAGGTGCGTTTCGAGAACTCCCAACCGTCATTGAGGTCAATGCGGACAAAGTCGTTCGTGTAGGGAGCGCGTCCGAGTTCGATGGTGGGTCGGTTGGGGAGGAAGGGAACCCCTTGTAAGACGAGATCAGAGCCTTGGCGAACGGTGCGTAGATTATATTGAACTCCTAAATCTTGTCCAGCGGTGCGGATGGAGTAACCGTTACTGTCGGTATAGCGTCCGCAAATCCCGGTGAAGTCGAAGTTGGCTAACAGAGGATTGACAATGGAGCCATTTTCTGACCAGCAATCGCGGCGATTGGATTGTTGTTCAATGACGAGCAGTTGGTGACGTCCGGTGCTACCGATGGGTGCAGCCACCGCAACGAAGTCATCTTGAGCAACAGCTCGTTCCCCGAAGGTTGAGGCTTGAGCGGCTTGGGGAGCGAAGCTAGTCCCGAAGCTGGAGATGGCGAGGGTGGAAAGAGCGGCGAGGCGAAGTGCGGTTTTCATGGCGGTAGAGTCCTTATAGAGTTGTGAGTGCGAGGTCGTTTGTTTCGTATGAGTTCATTGTGTGCTGAGGACTCCTGAGATTGAGGTCAACCCCGGCGACTTTGCTGACTGTCTTCTGGACAATGTGACAGTTGAGGGGGTTGGGATACGAGTTTGCAAGGGTTTGAGGGATTGCTATCCACCCAGTTATGACAAAATTACAGCCAGTGATGGGATTGGCTAGGATTTGGGTCATCTTGGGTCATTCCAGCCGGAAACTTGGCGACTCAGGTTGGAGAGTGTCCTATGGCATCGTTCATGGGGAACAGCCGTTGCTAAGATAAACTACAGCAACTGAGGACTTGTTCCGGTTGGCTCACTCTCTTAACTTCTAATTGGCTCTCAAGTCAGCCTTTGTGATCTATTAATTATGAACATCTCTACATTGGCGAAATGGCGCTTGGCGTTGGCCTTATCTCTCCCCATCGCCTTCTCAGGCGCGATCGCACCCCCGACCTATTCCCAAGCCAACGGTGGCGCACCCCTAACGGTTCGTGCTGATGAACAAGAAGCCGATGCGCGGACGGGAATTGTCACGGCCCGGGGGAATGTGCAGGTTAATTTCCCCTCCCGCAATCTGCAAGCTACCTCAAATCAGGCTCAATTTTTTAGTAACGAACAACGTCTGGTACTGACGGGGAATGTCTTTGTTCTCCAGGAAGGAAACAGTATTCGCGGCGAAGTGGTCACCTACTTGATTGATGATGGTCTCTTTGTGGCTCAACCCCTCCCGGAACGTCAAGTCGAAGCCATTTATCTGATTCCCGAAAATGGCAATTCTCAACGGCCCTCGGCTCCTGCACCGCCGGCTATCCGTTAAGCTTGTTTCCGTCATCCCCTCTGTTGCTGTCCCGAGTCCATGAAAATTGTCCTCGATAATATCCATAAGTCCTATCAGAAACGTTCGATTGTCAGCCGTGTTAATCTTTCTGTGAGTCAGGGGGAGGTGGTGGGACTCTTGGGACCCAATGGGGCCGGTAAAACCACAACCTTTTATATGGTGACGGGGTTGGTGAAACCCGATCGCGGACAGGTTTGGCTCGATCGCCAAGACATCACCCTCTTACCGATGCACAAGCGAGCCAAAATGGGGATCGGCTATTTGGCCCAAGAGGCCAGTATTTTTCGTAATCTGACGGTGCAAGATAATCTCTTGCTGGTGTTTGAACAGACGGGGGTTCCTCGACGGGAGTGGCGCAAACGGCTCGATGCTCTGATTGATGAGTTTAATTTAGGTAAGGTGGCTTCAACTCTGGGACGACAGGTGTCGGGAGGGGAACGACGACGTACGGAAATTGCTCGCTCCCTCTCGACAGGATATGGGGAACCCATCTTCTTACTTCTCGATGAACCGTTTGCGGGAATTGACCCCATCGCCGTTAATGATATTCAGGAGGTGATTGCTCGTTTACGCGATCGCAATATCGGCATCCTCATCACCGATCACAATGTCCGCGAAACCCTCGAAATCACCGATCGCGCCTACATTATGCGCGAAGGGGAAATTCTCGCTTCGGGAAGTCCGGCGGAACTTTACGATAATCCCCTGGTGCGTCAGTATTATTTAGGCGATCGGTTTCAGATTTAGGGAACACCGGAACACCGGAACACCGGAACACCGGAACACCGGAACTGGGAATAGGGGATAGATTCTTTCTTTGATCTGCCTAATCTCCTGTTCCTGGCCGGGGGACGGCGATCGCCTTGTGTTTATTGAGTTGACGTAGCCACATTCCACCAATCACCGCCACAATTAGCCAGAACCAACCGAAGAGCGATCGCAACAACAGAAAGCCGCCACAACTGAGTAACATCCCAAATAATAAGAGATTAGCAGCAGCCGAGCGTTTCAAATCTAAGCTTAAATCTTGAGCCGGAAGTAATCCTGTATTCGCCTGTTGTCGTCCCCAACCTAAACCACCGGGACGCGCTTGGCGATAAAAGCGATCGAGGGTTTCTTCGGATTCTGGAGGCGTTAGGAACATCACCACAATCCAAAGGGTACAGACAATCACCGTAATCGCCATGACGCGAATCCCATAGTCGGACATAGGAATGACCACCCAAGTTTCTAGCCAACTCCCCGCCGGAACCTGCCAACTCCCCGCTAGGGTGGCTAAACTTCCCACAATAAAGCTGGCTACAATCGCCGTCAGTTCCGCTGCTGCATTGACACGCCACCAGAACCAGCGCAGCATTAACACCAACCCCGATCCGGTACCAATGGCAATAATTAACTCAAATACCTGACTGATATCATTGGCCAAGAAGGCGGCGATCGCCCCTAAGCCAGTTACCAACACCGACGAGAGTCGTCCCACGAACACTAACTGGGTTTGTGTCGCCTCGGCGTTGATAAAGCGGCGATAGAGGTCATTGGTGATAAACGACGCACCCCAGTTAATCGACGTCGAGACGGTACTCATAAAGGCCGCCACCAACGAGGCCACCACTAATCCCAACAATCCCGGCCCGAGAAACTCCAACATCAACATCGGATAGCCTAGTTCCTTGTCTTCCAAGTCAGGAAAAACCACCAAGGCCACCAAGGCCACCACAATCCAGGGCCAAGTCCGAACCACATAGTGCATGATATTAAACGTCCAGGCCGCTTTCTCAGCTTCCGCCTCAGTTTTGGCCGCCGCGAACCGTTGCACAAACTCGCCGCCGCCATCACTGCGTCGCCAGGCCCACCATTGAATGAAGATATTGGCAAAAAAGGCACTGGCGGTGATTCCGGCGGCTTTGCTGAAGCTAATCCATCCCCCTTCGCCGCCAAATTCAAGGGGGAGAATGGCTAGGGTATTCATATCGGTGACTTCGGGGATGCGGCTAATGAGGATTTCCATCCCGCCGATGCGATCGAGGGCAATTCCCGCCACGAGCAACGCCCCCAATAGGGCCAAAATAAACTGGAAGAAGTCTGTGGCGACTACACCCCACAATCCCGCTAAGCCGGAATAGACTAGGACAAACACACTCACCCCCACCACACTCCAAATTTTTAACTGGGTGTCTCCGGCGTCGATTCCCAAATTTTCCCAGATTTGCAACGCATCCACCACCTTCACCATCCCCAGCATGGCGTAGCCGATGCCAATACAGTTCATGGGAACCGCAAAGATAAAGGCTTTGACACCCCGCAAAATGGCAGCCATGTCGCCTCCGTAGCGGATTTCCGTCAGTTCGGCATCGGTGATCACCTCTGATCGCCGCCACATTTTGGCAAATAGATAAATCGTTAGCAGATGGGAAATACCAAAACTCCACCACAGCCAGTTTCCGGCAATCCCCTGGTTGCCGACAATCCCGGTAATCAGTAAGGGGGTATCAATCGAGAAGGTGGTGGCGGCCATACTGACCCCCACTAGCCACCAGGGGAGCGATCGCCCCGACACGAAAAAGTCCTCCAAGCTACCAGAGGCTTTACGGGATAGGTAAATCCCTAACCCCATAGTGATGACTAAATAACTCAGAACGATCAGCCAGTCGATGGATTGCATGATGGACGGTTGCCGCTAAACTGGCAGCCATTCTACCTGCTTTAGACCAATTTCGCGTTAGGGCTTGCCAAAAAAAGCCATCTCAGTTATATTGAAGGAATGCGCTTAAAATAAGTGCATCTCAAACCCAGTTTGGGGGTGTGGCGGAATGGTAGACGCTACGGACTTAAAATCCGTTGACTGGTGACAGTCGTGTGGGTTCAAGTCCCACCACCCCCATTTTTTTGTGCATTATCTTTGTTCATCAGGACAATTAGGCTGACCTAGCTGTTGGCCCGGGTTGCTCTGCGTCCTGTGACTTTTTTCGTGGGAAATAAGCGAAACCGGGGTTTTCATCCCAGTACCGTAGCAGAGCATCACCACAATGCTGGATTTCTAAGAAATTCGCATTTTCAAACGCCGGTTTATAGACCCGAAATGTCTCCATCAATCCCAAGGTCGCGCAGCTTTCTAAACTACTAATAAACTGTCGAGAATAGTTCATAAAACAGGGCTGCTGACTCCAGAATTCCATTTGTCGAGCATTGAGAAAAAAGCAGCCAGAATGGGGATCTTTAGCCCGATTGAACCTTAACGATTCTCCCATAAACTGTGCCGACAAAACCTGATTATCGCTGAAATTATGGGGGCAATCGGCAAAATTTTGACTAATACATTCAAAGTCAGGATCAACATACACTTTCGCCGGCTGTCCCTGTTGCGCCACCTCAAACCGGTTCGGTTGCAAAACCGATTGATCGCCCATATGTTGATTAAACCAGTTAAGTTTTTGAAAAAAGTAGGCATCTTGGAGAATTAAATCATCTTCAAGATAGCCATAATAATCATAAGATCCTAACTGGCGCTTGAGGGTTAAATGGCAGCCGAGTCCTAAGTTTTTGGGGTCCTCTAACGAGAACGATTCTTGCCTAAACAAGTTGGACGGTATCGGAAGTTTCTCCAAGAGATGGAAATTCCCCGTTGTACAGAGGACAACATCAAGATCAACTTGGGTGCGGGTATTGGCGGGCTGGGGTTAGAGGCGGGAATGAGAGCGATCGTGAGCATAATAGCGCCCAACAGTCGCAAAGGTTTCATAGAGCGATCGCAGACAACGGACCAAAGCCTCAATACGAGGTTGAGGATTGCCCTGCAACGATCCATGCTTACCCGAACCTTGGGGATTAAAATAATGAGGGATAGTTAGTAGAACACGCACGTCTTTCACTCAAAACTGGCAAAATCGTCCCTGATTATCCCATACTGTGGTTGATTTACCTCAACACCCCGGCTTCTGAAGCCGCATCAATCATCCCAGTCAGCGCTACCCATCTCCAAATTTCTCCTCTCCTGGGCTTCTCCCCCGTGAGATCCGAACCGTTGTCAGTTAAAATGGAAGTTTCGAGTTGCCTCAAACCTGCAATTTTATCGCAGATATTATCCTGCGCGACATTGACATTAGTCCGTTAGACATCAATTAAGGAGCCTGCTTTGGTTTATACGACACTAAAAACAACCAAGTCGGAAGAAATCTTTGCCGCTGCCCAAAAACTTATGCCTGGTGGCGTGAGTTCGCCGGTGCGAGCCTTTAAATCCGTTGGCGGTCAACCCATCGTCTTTGACCGAGTTAAAGGTGCTTATGTGTGGGACGTCGATGGCAACCAATACATTGACTATGTAGGGACTTGGGGGCCAGCCATCTGTGGCCATGCCAACCCAGAGGTCATTAGTGCCTTGCACGAGGCCCTAGACAAAGGAACCAGCTTTGGCGCTCCCTGCTACCTGGAAAATGTCCTCGCTGAAATGGTCATTGACGCCGTTCCTTCCATTGAGATGGTGCGGTTTGTCAACTCCGGAACCGAAGCCTGTATGGGCGTGTTGCGCCTGATGCGGGCCTTCACCGGGCGCGAGAAAATCATTAAATTCCAAGGCTGCTATCACGGCCATGCCGATAGCTTCCTGGTTCAAGCCGGGTCCGGGGTCGCCACATTAGGCTTGCCCGACTCTCCTGGGGTCCCGAAGGCGGCCACAAGCGCCACCTTAACCGCGCCCTACAACGACCTCGAAGCCGTCAAGGAGTTGTTTAAAAACAATCCTGATGAGATTGCTGGAGTTATCCTCGAACCCGTCGTCGGCAACTCGGGCTTTATTCTTCCCGATGCCGGGTTCCTAGAGGGCCTGCGGGAACTCACCCAAGACAACGGCGCATTATTGGTCTTTGATGAGGTCATGACCGGCTTCCGGATTTCCTACGGAGGTGCTCAGGAACGCTTCGGGGTGACTCCTGACTTAACCACCCTCGGTAAAATCATCGGGGGCGGCCTACCCGTTGGTGCCTACGGTGGTCGCGCCGATATTATGTCTATGGTGGCCCCGGCTGGTCCCATGTACCAAGCGGGAACCCTCTCGGGGAATCCCTTGGCCATGACCGCTGGTATTAAGACCCTCGAACACCTGCAAAAATCTGGGGTGTATGAGCAATTGCATGAGAAAACCAAGCGCCTCTCGGATGGGTTACTCAACGCCGCCCAAGAAGCTGGCCATACTGTCTGTGGTGGCTCCCTCAGTGCTATGTTTGGGTTATTCTTCTGTGGGGGACCGGTGCATAACTATGATGATGCTAAACAGTCCGATTCAGAGAAGTTTGGTCGCTTCCATCGGGGAATGTTGGAACGGGGAATTTATCTAGCGCCGTCTCAGTTTGAGGCTGGGTTTACATCCTTAGCCCATAGCGATGAGGATATTGACCGCACCATCGCCGTGGCCCGTGAGGTTCTCGCGAGCCTCTAACCCTCGCCAAAAAACATCGCAAAATGAGAAGGGCAAACTCGGTGAGTTTGCCCTTCTCACAGCTTGAGTCCCTCGTAGAGATGAGGGTGATACTCAGGGAACTAGACAGAACAGATAAGACGTTACAAAAATCTAAAACGCCTACAATATAGGCGTTTTATTTGTTTTTGCCGCCAATGTTAAAGAGTCAATGGTGAACGGTTGAGGGTTAACTGTTTGCATCCGCCGTTACATCAGGAAGCAACTCTAGAAAAGCATCTAAGTCCGCCACAGTTTCTTGGTAGTTTTTGGTAGCAGTTTTATAGTCTGAGGTTTCAGCGGCTAGACTAATGGCTTCGAGGTGACGGAAGACATCTCGGGCTAACTCGCGGCCCTGGGATTGGTCTTGGGGGAGTAGATTACGGTTAAATAGGCTCATATCCTGACGGAGCGTTCCCAGGGGACCATGGATAAAGTTGTCCACATAGATCCAATCTTCGGTTTGGATGAGTTCTTCGAGTTCTCCCATGCGATCGCGCATTCCTTGGATATCACTAGCATACGACTCCAAACGCTGCACCAGATCTGGGGTGTAGGTGGGGGCTTGGGCTTGGGGTGCATTGCCACAACTGGCCAGAAACAGCATCATCACGGCCAGCAGACTCAGTAAGAGGGAACGAGAACGCGAGCCTATGCCAAACATGGATTTAATCGACTGCATTTTAGACATTATTTTAGACATGGATTCTCTGCAAACTCGATCATTTTACCGAAATTTGGACATCTGCCCCAAAAGCGGCGATAGAAAATGGTTTGCGGCGCGTCAGTAGGGTAAAATCAGGCTTGGCAGGATATGGCGATCGCCCCAACGGTCAGGTCGTCGGTTAGGAGGTTCACTTGAACGTATTAGTCATTGGTAACGGTGGTCGTGAGCACGCGATCGCCTGGAAATTGCTTCAGTCGAAGCGCGTCAACAAGGTGTTTTGTGTTCCCGGTAACGGAGGCACAGCCAGCCTGGCGAACTGCTTTAACCTGGCCATGTCCGTCACGGATTTTGAAGGGATTGCTCGGTTTGCCCAGGTTCAAGGCTGTCCCTTCGTCGTCGTTGGCCCTGAAATGCCCCTAGCGATGGGGATTACTGACTATCTCCGAGAACGAGGCGTAGCGGTCTTTGGTCCAACTCAAGCCGGGGCGCAGCTTGAAGCCAGCAAAGCCTGGGCCAAAACCCTGATGGTAGAAGCCGGCATTCCTACCGCTGAATCAGCCACCTTTGAGCGTCAAGATAGCCAAGCGGCCAAAGACTACGTGCAACGTATGGGGGCGCCGATTGTCGTCAAAGCCGATGGCTTAGCGGCTGGGAAAGGGGTCACCGTAGCCCAAACCATCGAAGCAGCCCACGCCGCCATTGATGAGATTGCCGGCGGACGCTTCCAAGACGCGGGCCAAACCCTGGTGATTGAAGAATGTTTGACGGGCCAGGAAGTCTCCGTGTTAGCCCTCTGCGACGGTAAAACGGTGGTTCCTCTGCTGCCGGCCCAAGACCATAAACCCATTGGCGAAGGGGATACGGGAGCGAATACCGGCGGAATGGGAGTCTATGCCCCCACCCCAGTCTTATCGACAGCCGGCATGGAACAAGTCCAAACGCAAATCCTCGATCGCACCCTAGCGGCCCTACAAGAACGTGGCATCGACTATCGCGGTATCTTGTATGCGGGCCTGATGGTGAGCGACTCAGGGGAGATTAAGGTCTTAGAATTTAACTGTCGCTTCGGTGATCCTGAAACCCAGGCGGTGTTACCGTTACTCGAAACCCCCCTTGATACCCTATTACAAGCCTGCGTTGACCAAACGTTGGCCCAACAGCCTCCCTTAGAGTGGCATCCAGGGGCCGCCGTCTGTGTAGTTATGGCCTCAGGAGGCTATCCCGGAGACTATGAAAAAGGCAAACTCATTCACGGCATTGCTGAGTCCCAAGACGGCGGGGCCATTGTCTTTCATGCCGGAACCCAACTGAAACAGCAACAACTCCTCACCAGTGGGGGACGAGTGTTGGGGGTCACAGCCGTAGCCGAGAACTTCCCCGGGGCGATCGCCGCCGCCTATGACGCGGTGAACAAAATCGAATTTGAAAATGCCTATTTCCGCACCGATATTGGCTATCGGATTCGTTGACACCCGCCGAAATGGGCTAAAACAAACGCTAATCTCCCCTCTCTTGGTCTGCGATTGAAACGGGGAGATTTTTTTGACCCTCTTGACAACTCATCAATTTTGTAATTGAAGTCATGAATTTATAACTGTAGCCTACGCTACATTTGTAAAGCGTCAATTCCTCTAGGATACAGTCCTAGATCAAGACTCCGGGACAAAGATTCAAGACAAACCATCTTGATAACACTGGACAAACGTTCATCCTATAAAGTCTGGGTTTTCCATTAGAGACTGGTGACGGTTTACTATTTTTAAGCAAAGAGACTAAATATGAGCAAAGGTTTAGGACGGCGTAAATTTTTATGGTATGGTTCAGCCGCATTTGGAACCAGTTTAATCCTCAAAGCCTGTGCCGACCCCAACAGCCCCACCACGGGCGAGGGTACAGCCGATAGTGACACCATCAAAGTGGGGATTCTCCATTCCCTCAGTGGCACAATGGCCATTAGTGAAACGACCGTTGTTGAGGCTGAACAATTAGCCATCCAAGAAATTAACGCCAATGGTGGCGTTGGCGGCAAACAAATTCAGGCGATCGTCGAAGATGGGGCTTCTGACTGGCCCACCTTTGCCGAGAAAGCTGAGAAACTCATCGACCAAGATGGGGTCGCCGTGGTCTTTGGCTGTTGGACCTCTGCCAGCCGTCAAGCCGTCAAAGATGTCTTTGAAACCAAAGATCATATGCTTTGGTATCCTGTCCAATATGAAGGACAAGAATGCTCCAAAAACATCTTCTACACCGGGGCAGCCCCCAACCAACAAATTGAGCCAGCGGTGCAGTGGCTTCTCGACAACAAAGGCGATGAGTTCTTCTTAGTCGGGTCTGACTATGTGTTCCCCCGTACCGCTAACACCATCATCAAAGAACAACTGGCCGCCGAAGGGGGAACCGTCGTCGGGGAAGACTATATGCCCCTCGGGAGTACAGAAGTCACCCCGATTATTACCAAAATTCAACAGGCCCTGCCCGATGGCGGCGTGATTTTTAACACCCTCAACGGTGACAGCAACGTGGCCTTTTTCACCCAAATGCAAGGGGCCGGTATGGACCCGGAACGCTATCCGGTCATGTCGGTGAGTGTGGCTGAAGAAGAAGTCCGCCAAATCGGTGTCGATCTCTTGGTGGGTCATTATGCGGCTTGGAACTACTTCCAAACCGTAGAAACCCCGGAAAATGAGACCTGGGTTGAAGCCTTCAAAGCTGAATATGGGGCAGACCGCGTCACCAACGATCCCATGGAAGCGGCGTACATTATGGTCTATCTCTGGAAACAGGCCGTCGAACAGTCCGGTGATGCCTATGATCTCGAAGCAGTACGGGCCGCCGCCATCGGTCAGTCCTTAGCCGCCCCTGAGGGTCCGGTGACCATGAATGCGAATCACCACCTCTCGAAAACGGTGCGGATTGGTCAGGTTCGCGACGATGGCATGTTTGACATTGTTTGGTCTACGGATGCCCCGGTTGACCCCCAGCCTTGGAACCAATATGTTCCAGATACGAAAGGCTATGCCTGTGACTGGAGTGACCCGAGTAAAGGGGAGCGGTTTAGACTCGACGAGGTTTAGACACCGGGTCTAACTTCTCTAGGGCGAATGGCCATTCGCCCCTACCCAGGTTGAGGGGGGTCAGCGACCTGCCCTCACCCTCAAGTTGCGCCTCTTTATTGTCAGTTTTATTGTCAATCACGACCCATGATCGAGCTTGCTGTTGGTATTTTTAACGGCATTGGCATCGGGTCAGTCTTGTTAATCGCGGCGTTAGGTTTAGCGATTGTGTTTGGGCTGATGGGTGTTATTAACTTGGCTCACGGTGAGTTAATGATGCTCGGTGCTTATGCCACGTTTGTCGTGCAGAATCTCTTCCGAGATTTGGGCGATGGTGTGTTTGGACTCTATATTTTTGTGGCCTTGCCAGTAGCTTTTTTGGTGTCGGCATTAGCTGGGTTGATTTTAGAACGGGGCGTGATTCGCTTTTTGTATGGACGACCCTTGGAAACGCTGTTGGCCACTTGGGGGGTGAGTTTGATTTTGCGCCAGTTGGTGCGTAGTGTGAATTGGCTGTTGGCGATCGCCATTGTCTTCTTTTGCGCCCTCTTTTTCGGGGGAATGTGGCTGCTACGTCGTCGTCCCAACTGGGAGGGGATGAAAGGGTGGGCGATCGCTGTTCTCCTACCCCTCTCCCTCGCCATTGCTGGACTTGCAGGCTGGGCTATGAGCCGAGTTGAGGCCCTGGCGAGTCCCTGGTTTGGCCCGCGCAATGTGGATGTGACAGCCCCCGAGTGGCTGCGAGGAGGTTTAGAGGTGGGAGTGTATCAACTGCCGTATTCGCGGATGTTCATTATTGTTCTCACCGTTCTCTGTCTCCTGGGAATCTATTGGTTCCTAAATCGCTCTGATTGGGGATTACGGATTCGTTCTGTCACGCAAAATCGCGAGATGAGTGCCTGTTTAGGGATTCCTACGGACAGGGTGGATGCCCTCACCTTTGCTTTGGGTTCGGGGTTAGCCGGAATCGCCGGTTGTGCGATTACGTTCCTCGGTTCCGTCGGTCCGAATGTGGGGCAAAACTACATTGTCGATACCTTTATGGTGGTCGTCGTCGGGGGAGTGGGGAATATCTTTGGGGCAATTATCGCGGCTTTTGCGATCGGCATTAGTAGCTATCTTTTCGGGTCTGGGGCTTTAGCGCGGTTGTTTGGGGAGGTTGACTCTCTACAGTTTTTGGCTGATTTTCTAGGCTTTTTTGCCTCAACCAGTATGGCGAAAGTGATGGTCTTTGCCCTGATTATTGCCTTCTTGCAAGTGAAGCCTTCGGGTATCTTTCCCCAAAAAGGACGAACCGCTGAACTGTAGTCAATTAATGCGGAATCAAGAGTTGACAAAAGCTTTTTTGTGTGATAATGGAAACCTCCAAACTCTCTTCAGCAGCCCGCCCCTCTCGTCGCTCGAAATGGTGGCTAGAACCGGCGATCGCCCTCGGGATTGCCATTGCCTTTGCGGTGATTATGCCCTTCGTCTTGCCGGTGTTTCGCCTCAAACTCCTGGGGCGTTTTGTGGCCTTGGCGATCGCCGCCTTGGGCATTGACCTCATCTGGGGCTATACCGGCTTATTAAGCCTCGGTCATGGCATCTTCTTCGCCCTTGGGGGCTACGCCTTTGCTATGCACCTGAATTTACAACTTCCCGAGGGAGAAATTCCCAACTTTTTTAGCCTTTACGGTGTGGAAGAATTGCCCTGGATTTGGCAACCCTTTAACTCCCTCCCGCTGACAATTTTAGCAATTCTCATTGTTCCAGCCATTGTCGCAGGACTGTTAGGATATTTGGTCTTCCGTAACCGTATTAAAGGGGTCTATTTCTCCATTTTGACCCAGGCAGCCCTGTTAGTATTTTTCAACTTCTTCAACGGACAGCAGGAACTGATTAACGGAACCAATGGACTCAGTACTAATCGCTATGAAATTTTTGGTGTAGCCTCCGGGTCAAATGAAGCCCAACTTGTCTTTTTTCAACTGTCCGTGATGATGGTTTGGTTAACCTATCTCCTCTGTCGTTGGTTGACCCAAGGGCGCTTTGGGCGGATGCTCGTTGCCATTCGTGATGATGAAGTTCGCGCCCGGTTTGCGGGCTATGATCCGACGGGATTTAAGATTTTAGTGTTTGCCATTTCCGGGGCGATCGCCGGCGTTTCAGGAGCATTATATACGGTGCAAACCGGCTTAGTTACCCCCAGTTTTATGGAAGTTGCCTTTTCCATTGAAATGGTGATTTGGGTCGCCGTAGGAGGACGTGCAAGCCTAATTGGGGCCATTCTTGGGGCGCTGCTGGTGGGGAGCGCTCAAACGTTTTTGAGTGAATGGTCTCCTGAAACCTGGTTATTTTTCCAGGGGGCTTTATTCCTGATTGTCGTCACCGTACTCCCCAATGGACTCTATGGCTGGTTTCGCGATTGGGCCATCCCCAAACTGCGATCGCGCCTAGGTCTACAACCCCGCCTGATTACCTATCCGGACATTGATCTCAACCCGGAGGTGCAACAGGAACATGACGAACTCGACAATCCTGACCGCTAGTTTCCCGTTCCCCTGTTATGGTTCGCCTGTTATGACTGAAAACATTGCTACAAACATTCTTGAAATCGACAACTTAACCGTCAGTTTTGATGGATTTAAAGCCCTAAACGCCCTCAATTTTAGTCTGGAAACCGGCGAACTTCGTGTCATCATCGGTCCCAATGGTGCCGGAAAGACCACGTTTCTCGATACCATTACCGGCAAAGTTCAGCCCACTCAAGGTCAAGTGCGCTTCAAAGGCCGTAACTTGCGCAACCTAAATGAACATAAGATTTCTCGTTTAGGAATCGGCCGCAAATTCCAAACTCCCCGTGTTTATCTCAATCTCACAGTACGAGATAACTTAGATTTAGCCTGTAACCGCCACAAAGGGGTATTACAAACCCTATTTGGCAAACCGGATCATGGAGAACGGCTAACGGTTGCCGGAATTTTAGAAACCATTGGTTTAGGGGCTAAAGCTAATCTCGAAGCGGCGTTACTGTCTCATGGGGAAAAACAACGGCTTGAAATTGGGATGTTGGTAGCCCAATCTCCAGATTTGTTACTCGTCGATGAACCGGTGGCGGGGTTGACCGATGAAGAAACCGAAAACGTAGGCAATCTGTTGCTGACGTTAGCGGAGAATCACTCGATTATCGTAATTGAGCATGATATGGAGTTTGTGCGCCAAATTGCTCGTCAGGTGAGTGTCTTGCACCAAGGATCGCTTCTGTGTGAGGGAACCATGGATGAGATTCAAAGCAATCCCCGTGTGATTGAAGTCTATTTAGGTCCATCGGAAGAGGAGGAATAATCATGCAAGCCACAGAAATGAGAACCGTTACCCCGGACTCGGGGCTGATGATGCAGGTCTCTGGGTTAAATGTCTATTACGGGGAAAGTCATATTTTACGGAATGTGGATTTGAGTGTACCGGTGGGCCAGATGGTCTGTTTAATTGGTCGCAATGGAGTGGGAAAAACGACCCTGTTAAAGACGATTATGGGGTTGCTATCGCCTCGAAGTGGACAGATTCACCTCTGCGATCGCCCCCTGTTGCCCTTATCCACCCCTCGTCGCGCTCAAGCGGGAATTGGCTATGTCCCCCAGGGACGAGAGATTATTCCCCGAGTGAGCGTTAAAGAGAATCTATTACTGGGGTTAGAAGCTCGTCCAGGACGCTCTAGCAAGCGTATTCCCGATGAGATTTTTGAGCTATTTCCGGTCTTAGAAACTATGTTGGGACGCATGGGGGGAGATCTCAGTGGGGGACAACAGCAACAGTTGGCGATCGCCCGGGCCTTGATGGGAAAACCACGCCTGCTGTTACTCGATGAACCTACCGAGGGGATTCAACCCTCGATTATTTTAGAAATCGAGGCCGCCGTCCGTCGGATTATTGAGCGAACCGGGATTTCGGTCTTGCTTGTCGAACAACATTTACATTTTGTCCGCCAAGCCGATCGCTACTACGCCATGCAGAAAGGGGGGATTGTGGCCTCCGGCGCAACCCAAGACCTCTCTCAGGAGGTGATTCAGGAGTTTTTGGCCGTTTAACGGAGAAGTGTAGGGGCCGTTTAACGGTTCTGGTAAGAGCGACGGTCTGTCTTTTACTCAATTTTCCGTGAATTGTCAAGCTTTTTCTGAGAATTTGCCCTAAAAAAATGGCAGATGTGAAAAAAATCTTCAAATCAAGATAAATTAATACTTTCAACGATCCAGATCGGGCAAACACCCATTAGAATGAGTCAGTGAAACATCGGAAGACCAACAGTTTCAGGGTTTTACTTCAAAAAAACCCCGTCGATGTTTCCTGCCTAAAGTGTCCTCAAGACCTTTTCAGGCAGTTGTGAACCTCTACTATCTGACCTTAAGGAGATATCCAGATATGAATAAAGGAGAACTCGTCGATCGCGTGGCTGCGAAAGCGAATGTCACCAAGAAGGAAGCCGATGCTGTGTTAACGGCAGCCCTCGAAACCATCGTCGAAGCGGTGTCGAGTGACGATAAAGTCACCCTCGTTGGCTTCGGTTCCTTTGAAGCCAGAGATCGTAAGGCTCGGGAAGGCCGCAACCCCAAAACCGGCGACAAAATGGTCATTCCCGCCACCAAGGTTCCCGCCTTCTCCGCTGGCAAGCTGTTCAAGGAAAAGGTTGCACCGAGCAACTAATCTCGTCCCACGTCTTTAAATTCTGTGTGGGTATTACCGCATTGATGCTGGGCAGTCCCCTGAGACTGTCCAGTTTTGCTATGGGGGAAGAAGGGAATAGGGAACAGGGAACAGGGAACAGGGAACAGAGTTTGTTCCTAAATCTCCCTCTTGCCTTTTGCCTCTTGCCTTTTGCCTCTTGCCTTTTGCCTCTTGCCTCTTGCCTTCTTATCCTTTTTATACGATTCAGACCAACTTTTGCTATTCTCCGAGATGGGTGTTGCTGGACTGGGTGTTGCGGATGAGACGCTCTTGGGAAAGGATGATGAGCGTGGCGAGGGTGGAGATAGCTAACATCATCAACGAGGCGACGGCGGCTTGGGTGAAGGCAACGTTTTCCGCTGTGGCTTGCCAAATTTCTGTGGCCAAGCTACGGAAGCCGATGGGTGAGAGTAATAACGTTGCTGGGAGTTCTTTGAGGGCCGTTAAGAAAATCAGCATCGCCCCGCTGATGATTCCTGGACGGACTAGGGGAATGGTCACTTCTCGCAGGGTTTGCCAAGGGGTTCGCCCTAAACTCCGGGCCGACTCTTCTAAACTCGGGGATACCTGTAACAGAGAACTGCGCAACGTTCCCACCCCTTGAGGAATAAAGAGAACTAAGTAGGCAAACAAGAGCATCGGCAGACTTTGGTAAAGCCAGGTGACATAATTGGCGCCAAAGAAGACCAAGGATAAGGCCACAACGATGCCCGGCATCCCAAAGCCAATGTAGGACAATCGTTCTAACAGATTGGTGAGGGGGCTGGGGAAACGCACGGCTAAAATGGCCACCGGTAGGGCGAAGATAACAGCCACTAGGGCGGCTAACCCGGCACTGTAGATGGAACTGAGGGCCGAGGGTAACATGGAGGTGATTAAGGCGATCGCACTTTGGCCGGCCAGCATCCCTCGTCCTAGCCAAAACAAGAGAACACCCAGAGGCATCACGAGAGAGGCGAGGAAGACGAGGCTACAAAATCCTAACGCGAGCCATTTCCAAGGACCGAGGGAAATCAGAGTCGGTTGATGTTGACCGGCTGAGCCGAGACTATAATAGGCGGCTTGCGATCGCGCCCGATATTCGAGCCACAAAATTAGCCCCACTAACGCCACCAAGATGAGGGCTAGGGCGGCGGCCATGCTGCGATCGAAACTGGAGCGATATTGCAGGAAAATCACCCGCGTAAAGGAGTCGAAGCGCATTAACCCCGGAGTACCAAAGTCTTGCAGGGCGTAGAGAGACACGAGCAAGGCCCCGGCGGCGATCGCGGGCCGCAATTGAGGCAACGTCACACGCCAAAAGGTTTCATAATAGCTATAGCCCAGACTCAAAGAGGCTTCTTCAATAGCCGGGTCCATCCCTTGCAGACTCGCCCGCACTGTCAGCAAGAGATAGGGATAAGAAAACAAACTCGTGGCTAAAATCACCCCAGTCCAGCCATAAATCGAGGGTAGCCGGTCTACTCCCCAGGGTTCGAGTAGAATTTGCAGCATACTTCCCTTCGGACCGGCAAAGGCCAAGAGAGCAAAACTTCCCACATAGGTCGGAATAGCCAACGGAAGAGTGGAGGTGACATTCCAGAATCGCCGTCCCGGTAAATCGGTGCGGACGGTGAGAAATGCTAGAGGAATGGCAATGACGGCCGAAAGTAGGGTCACGGCCAGAGTCATACCGATACTATTTAGCAAAACCTCCAGGGTGCGGGGTCGTTGCAGGATTTCCCCAAAGTCCCCCAGACCAATTCCCAAAGCTCGGATAATCAGATAAACCAACGGTAACGCCATCCCTACCGCCACTAAGACCGCCATAACGATTAAGAACAGGGGGGGACGCGATCGCCGAGAGGCTTGGGGTTTAGGCGAGGCGGTTTGGGGGGATGACTCCATGAGAATGTTAGTAATGAAGGAGACGCAAGGTTGACCAAGACCACATTGTAGCCAATGCCGCCCCATGCCGATAGATGCCGTTGCAGTGACTCAGATGGGGCGAAATTCCCTACAAGGCTCCGGTTTCTTGCAGAAGATTCAGGGTTCCTTCTAAGTCTTCTAAACTGCTTAAATCGATGTCAGGGGGGTTAATCTCCGAAATTGGCAACTGGTCATTGGGAGGGTCGATCCCCTCAATCAACGGATATTCGCTATTCTCCTGAGCAAAGTGTTGTTGAGCTTCTGGCGTCAGCATGAACTCGACGAAGGATTCAGCCGCCTCGGGTTGGTCGCTACTGTCGAGAATGGCGACCCCAGCCACGTTAATCATCGATCCCACGTCTCCTCGGGGGTAATGATGAGCGACAGGGAAGTCTGCATCTTCAGCCTGGAAACGGGCTAAGTAATAGTTGTTGACCAGACCCACTTCGACTTCACCGCGACCGAGAGCTTCGATAATGGCAGTATTATTGCCGTAGACCTGAGCATTGTTAGCGACCATGGCTTCGAGCCATTCCCGCGCTCGTTCTTCCCCTTCATTTTCTCGTACGGCTGACACAAAGGATTGGAAGGAGCCATTGGTGGGTGCCCAGCCGATACGACCTGACCATTCGGGTTCCGTCATTTCCCAAATCGAGTCGGGGACATCTTCTTCAGCGAGCATATCGGTATTGTAGGCAAACACTCGGGCGCGTCCGGTAATACCAATCCATTGTCCTTCTCGGGAACGGAATCTTGGGTCAATTTGAGTGAGCAAGTTTTCGGGGATGTTACGGGTTCGACCCTCTTGCTGTAGAGCGCCTAAAGCACCAGCATCTTGGGCAAAGTAGATGTCGGCTGGGGAGTTTTCNCCTTCTTCTAGGATGGTGGCGGCCAGTTCAGCGGTGTCGCCGTAACGGACTTCGACGTCAATACCCGTTTCGGCCTCAAAGCGATCGAACATGGGGCCAATCAGCTCTTCACCACGGCCTGAATACACGACAAGGGTTGTATCTTGGGTTGTGGTGGTTTCACCGTCTCCGCTGGGGCTGTCTTGGGGACCACAAGCAATCAGCACGGTGCTGGTTGCAGCAGCTAACCCCATTAGGGATATAATTTTTCGTCGTTTCATAAGGTACTCTAAACTCCTCACGTCCGTGAGAATTCATAAAAATTGTCAGTTGGTATTGTAGCAGTGAACACAAAACTACAACCGCGTTGCCACCGACTCTTTGGGGACCGGATGGAGTAGCTTGTCGCTAAACCCTCAGCGCATCACTAGATCATCACCGTAAATGCCCTTAAACTGGGAGTTTTAGGTTGAGGCACTAAACCACGTTAGGAGAGGGCATCGGGCGGTAGGTGGGTTAATTGCAGTTTTTCGTTGAGAATGATCCCCCGTGATCATTCAACTTAATGACACTAATTCTCATAGAGAGCTTTGTCAAGATGCGGGGGGCAAAATGCAGGGTCAGTCTGGCTGAAGGGGCTTAATTGCGACGGGGAGTGATGCTATTCGGGCCACTTGAAAGAAATCGAAAGCTGTCTAAATCGGGGAACTGACGGATAGCACTGTCAAGGGAGTTGCGGGGAGATTGACGGTTGGCGAGCTTGCTATACAGTTGTTCGAGGAAGGGGACGAGGTGCTGATAGGAGATGGAGCGTTCGGGAACAACCACCCCAGACGCGCCAGCGTTGAGGAAGGCATCAGCGAGGGGATAGACACTGGCAGCACCGCTGACGATGAGTTTACCCCGCCATTGGCTCATTTTTGTAATATCTTGGGGGGAGAGGCGATCTTGGGGACGGCGATCGCGGATTTTTTCAGCCTTAGACCATCCGAGAACCAGGCCATCGCGATCGCCATGAAGGGCCAAGTGAACGACATCAACGGACTCATCCCCGAGGCATTTCTGTAAAAGGCTACGATTAAGGAAGGTTCGTCGGTCCCAAATCCCGTCATTGCTATACACTTGGCAAGGAATGCTGAGGCGTTCAAAAGCTTGGGAGAGCATTAGGGTTTCAGTTTGCTTGCGGATTTCGGGATTACGACAAACTTCAAAGATGGCAACATTCATAACTCGACTTCCCTTGTTCCCCAGGCGGCTTTAGTGGCATTCTATCAAACCTGCCTGTCTCTCGGGCGATCGCCAGGAGAAGGCCCCCACAAAATTCTCCCTGTTCCCAGTTCCGGTGTTCCCTATTCCCTATTCCCTGTTCCCTTCTTCTCCCCCATGGTTTACATCAAGGAAATCGAACTCACCAATTTTAAGTCCTTTGGGGGAACCACCAGAGTGCCGTTCCGGCGCGAGTTTACGGTGATTTCGGGGCCGAACGGTTCTGGGAAGTCTAATATCTTAGATGCCCTATTGTTTTGTTTAGGAATCGCCTCGTCGAAGGGGATGCGAGCCGATCGCCTGCCGGATTTAGTCAATCAACAGCAAAATAAACGCAGATCGACGGTGGAAGCCAGTGTCAGCGTCACCTTTGATTTATCTCCTGAAGACCGCTTGTGGCAACGGGTGCAGTCTAATGAGAATCCAGATGAGAATCCAGATGAGAATCCAGACGAGAACTCCTCGGAAGATGACGCAACGCCACAACATCGAGATTGGCGGGTGACGCGGCGGTTGCGGGTGACACGCTCGGGAGGCTATACCTCGCAATATGCCATCAATGGTGAGGTTTGTACTCTGGGGGAGTTACATGAACAACTCAATGAGTTGCGCGTCTATCCCGAGGGCTATAACGTGGTGCTTCAGGGGGATGTGACCAGTATTATCTCCATGAACGCTCGGGAACGGCGGGAGATTATTGACGAGTTGGCGGGAGTGGCGGCCTTCGATCGCAAAATTGATCGGGCTAAAGACAAGTTCGCCGAAGTCGAGGAACGCGAAGATCGCTGTCGCATTGTGGAAAAGGAACTGACGATGCAACGCGATCGCCTGGCCGCCGATCGCCTCAAAGCCGAACAATATCAGCGATTACGTCAGGAACTTCAGCAGAAACAAGAGTGGGCGAGAGTCTTACAATGGCAGCAATTGCGCCAACGCCAAGAGCAGATTGGGGAACAATTGGCCGCGGGCGATCGCACTCGTGGCGAACTTCAGAACACTCTGGCCCAACTCACCCAGAATTTGAAACAGGCCAGCGATGAACTCGATGTCTTAAATCAGCAGGTAAAGGCCCTCGGCGAAGATGAACTCTTGGCCCGTCAGTCAAAATTAGCCCGTCAAGAAGCCGAACAGCAGCAACGCCAGCAGCGACGGGAGGAGTTGCAGCAGCAGCGTCAGGAGATTGAGGGAGCGATCGCGCAAACGGAGACGGCGATCGCCCAAAACCAGCAGCAACAGGAGCAACTGCGGCAACAACAGCAACTCCTCGAAATTGACCAACTGCCCACCCTGAGAGAGTCACGGGAGTTGGCCCAGGGAGAACTCGAACGAGCGCGAGAGTCCGCCAACGCCCTAGCCGATCGCGCCCAAGCTTGGGTACAAGAACAAACCCAACTGCGTCAACAAACCGAAACCCTCCTGGGAACCCTCGAACCCCAACGCACCGAACAGGCGCAACTTCAGGAACGGCTGGCCCAACTGGGGGAACAACTCAGTCAACGGGAGACGGCGATCGGCCAACGCGAGAAGCAACTGCAACAGAGTCAACAGGAGTATCAACACCTCAGCCAAGAAGAAGACACCGCTCAACAGCATCTGCAACACCTCGAACGCAGCAGCCAAGCCGCTGAGGAGGAGTTACAGATTCAGCAAGATACCCAAACCCGTCTCTTGCAAGAACAGCGGGACAAACAACGCCGCCTCGATAAGCTCGAAGCCCAAAATCAAGCCATTCAAGAAGCCTCGGGCAGTTACGCCAGCCAAATGGTGGAACAGTCGGGATTGAGCGGAATTTGTGGGTCGGTATCCCAACTCGGACGGGTCGAGAGCGACGTGCAAATTGCCCTAGAAACCGCTGCTGGGGGACGATTGGGCTTTATTGTTGTTGAAGATGATTTAGTCGCCTCTGCGGCGATTCAGCTTTTGAAAGAAAAACGGGCTGGGCGGGCAACCTTTTTACCCCTAAATAAGATTCGCGCCCCCCGATTTCAGCGGACTCCCGAGGTCGAACGCAGTCCCGGTTTTATTGACTATGCGGTGAATCTGATTGACTGCGAGGAACGCTATGACAACATTTTTGCCTATGTGTTTGGCTCAACGGTGGTGTTTGATCGCTTAGATAATGCTCGTCGGTTATTGGGACAGGCGCGGATGGTGACGCTCGATGGGGAACTCCTCGAAGCCAGTGGGGCCATGACGGGGGGAAGTCAGCGGCGAGGGTCGTCTCATCTCCATTTTGGCCATGTGGAGACTGGGGAATCGGCGGAAGTGAAGGGGTTGCGCGATCGCCTGCGGCAGATTGGCGAGATTCTCGAACGCTGTGAGGAGGAGATTTTACGCTGGAGTAGTGAGGTGAAATTAGGGGCTAAGGCCCTGATGGAAGCGAAACAGCAACATCGAGAACACCAATTGCGCCGGGAACGACTGGGGCAAGATATTGAGAGTTTACAGCAGCACCAGGAGCAGGGGCGATCGCAACAAAGTCAACAACGCCAAGAACTCGATAGCACCCAAGCTCGTTTAGAGCAACTGCAACAGGAACTCCCTCAGCAAGAGCAGCAGTTACAAACTTTACGAGAACAACTAGCTCAATTGGAGAAATCCCAAACTCACCAAGAATGGCAACAGTACCAACAGCAGATGCAACAACGGGAGGAAATCCTGGCCCAACGCACCCAGAGTTTGCGGGATGGGGAAGAACGGTTACGAGAATTAGCCAGTCAACAGGGGCGACTGGGTGAGAAAATCCAGGAACGTCAGCAACAGTTGGGGGAACTCCAGAATCGTCGTCAGGAGATTGAGCAACAACAGGAGCAACTGGCTCAGCAACTCCAGGAGTTAGAGGGCCAGATGGCTCAGACTCGTGCTAGTTTTGCTGAAATTGAGGCTAAATTGGGGGAAGAGAAACAGGCCCGCGATCGCGCCGAAGCCCAACTGCGGGAATTGCGCGTCAACCAACAACAAACCGACTGGCGTTTACAGAAACTCCAAGAAACCCAAGAAGGGCGCGTCGAACAACTCCAGCAAGTGCGTCAACACCTGCGCGAACAAGAGCAAGAACTCCCCAACCCGCTCCCCGAGGTTCCCCCCCAACTCAAACTTGAGGCCTTAGACAAAGAACTCCGTAGCCTCGCCAAACGCATCGAAGCCATGGAACCGGTGAATATGTTGGCCCTAGAAGAATTTGAGCGCACCCAAGCTCGATTAGAAGAACTGACTGAGAAACTGGCGATTCTGCAAGATGAACGTCAGGAGTTGCTATTACGCATTGAAAACTTCACCACCCTGCGTTTACGGGCGTTTAAAGAGGCTTTTGACGCAGTGAATGAGAATTTTGCCCAAATCTTCGCTGAACTGTCTCAGGGAGACGGACATCTGCAACTGAGCGACCCAGAGGACCCATTTAATGGTGGGTTGAACTTGGTGGCTCATCCTAAAGGTAAGCCGGTGCAACGGTTGGCCTCGATGTCGGGGGGAGAGAAATCTCTCACGGCCTTGAGTTTTATCTTTGCCCTACAACGCTATCGTCCCTCCCCGTTTTACGCCTTTGACGAGGTGGATATGTTTCTCGACGGGGCAAATGTGGAACGATTAGCTAAAATGATTAAAAAGCAAGCCCAAGCCGCACAATTTATTGTGGTGAGTTTGCGCCGTCCGACCATTGCCGCTGCTGCGAGAACCATTGGTGTCACCCAAGCTCGGGGAGCCTATACCCAGGTTTTAGGCTTGAAGTTACAACAGCAACCCCCGGTGGATTCTCAAGAATCTCTCTCGCCAGAGCGATCGGTCTGATAGTACAGTATATTAACCAGGATTCGACTCGTAGGATTCCATCTAGAATGACATCCGAACACATCCGTCAACGCTCCGATCTGTTAGGAACCCAAGTCATCACCCGCGACGGCGGGAGGCGGCTCGGAGTCGTCAGCCAAATTTGGGTAGATATCGATCGCCGAGAAGTCGTCGCCCTCGGGATGCGAGATAATATCCTGGCGGTAGCTGGGTTGCCCCGTTACATGCAGCTCGATCGCATCCGCCAGATTGGTGATGTCATCCTAGTCGATACCGACGAAGTCATCGAAGACGACCTCGATGTTGAGATGTACAGCACCATCATCAACAGCGAAGTCATCACTGAAGTGGGCGAACTCCTCGGCAAAGTACGAGGCTTCAAGTTCGACACTCGCGATGGCAAAGTCGTCTCCATCATTGTCGCCTCGATTGGCATTCCCCAAATTCCCGAACAACTGCTGAGTACCTACGAACTCCCGATTGAGGAGATTGTCAGCAGTGGCCCGAATCGTCTAATTGTCTTTGAGGGAGCTGAGGAACGGCTGAGCCAGTTATCAGTGGGGGTCATGGAACGGTTAGGCTTAGGGAGTGCGCCCTGGGAACGGGAAGAAGAAGAAGAATTTTATACTCCCACCGCTCGCCCTGAGAATCAACTCGGCAGTGGCATTCCCACCGCTCCCCCGGAACCCCGTCGTCGGGTAGTGCAAGCTCCTGTCGAGCAGCAGTGGGATGAAGACGAGTGGACGCAACCGGAACCTGAACCTCTCTACGAGCCAGAACCTGAGCCGGTGTATGTGGAGTATGAGGAGCCGGAGACGGAAAACTGGAGTGAAACCACTCGTGATCCCTATGAGCCACCCTATGAGCCGGAACCCTATCGAGAGGAGCCGGTGTATGAGGAAGCTGAGTATCCTGACTATTCCCAACCGGTAGAGTACGAGGACATTGAAGCGGATGCTTGGTCTGAGGAGGAGGATTCTCGGGTGTATGATCCTCCCAAGGTGAATATTCCTCAGAAAAGCAAGCAGCCGGAGTATGAAGAAGAGGCTGGCTATTAGGGATATGGCTCCCATTCTCTCGTTCGCTCTCTCGTGTCATGGCTGAAGCCGTGAC
>P_2C_Liq_2_UnCtyDRAFT_1000056_pt1 | contig 27468 bp, 26 predicted proteins | sample Pon2CUnioCityCA_FD_10236 | JGI IMG/M metagenome (IMG submission 10236) | reverse complement strand
TGCCTTGGTGGGGAAACTCCTCAAGGTAAGTCGAGTCGTGGAAAGAGGAAACCCCATCAGTGATGGTGGGAATCCCACGCTATATTCTTTGAATTAGTGTGGGAGGATGTCAAGGCAAAGTGGCGGGACACTACAACTGCATCGCTAGGCGCTCATTTTACCCCATTGAGGCTTAAACTCCGTTTGATCGCGAGTTGGGGCGGCGATCGCCAAACTCTCCCCCAAATTTTCTGCCAAAACTCTGCCAAGGGCTTGGCGATCGCCAAAATCTCTGTTAAGATGGGAAAGCTCTGACTGAAAAACTCAATACAGTCTCTGAGGAGAGGTGGCCGAGCGGTTTAAGGCGCAGCACTGGAAATGCTGTTTAGGGGCAACTCTAACGAGGGTTCGAATCCCTCCCTCTCCGTTTACACAGAAAAGACGCGCCGTTTGGTGCGTCTTTTCTGTGTTTATAGCTGTCCTACAAACCGATACTTTTTTGCTAACGTTCATTAACAAATGCAAGATGCTGTCGCATCCAGGGTGTATCTACCAAAGCCCGCAAGAATATCCCACGAGCGCCATTTATGTCTCTGTCCATCACTTGACTATCAATTCGTGACTTGATTTGCTTAGCGCCACCAATATTGAGCAGTTCGCCCGTCCAGCTAACGGTCTTACTCGTGTAGGCTTCACAAACATCCAAGACTAACTTGCCGGTCTCGAAAGCTTTGTACTTCAGAAACTGCTTGAATCGGTAGTGGCTGAACGACAACATCGAGCGCACAGTTTTTGAGCGAATCTGACGCTGGCTACGCTTAGACATTTGAGAGGTTTCAAATGTTGGCAGCAAAATCACGTCAAAGTTATCAACTAAAAACCGAGCGGTCTTGTGATGTAACTCGTCAATCAAATTGCGAATCTTCAAACGCATACGACTAGCCGCTTTACGCAGACGGCGCTTAGTATTAGACGAAGCTTTTGAAGAACGACTAATCAAATCGTCCAGGTGATGGCACAGACGTTGAATCCGAGAGAAATCCCCTTCACCAATCTTGCCAAAGCTTTGCTCGGAAAAGAATGTGGCAAAGGTTCTCACTCCCGGATCGATCGCAATGACTCGCCCTTGGTTCTCAGGCTCAGAGACGGCGCTCTGTCGCACCGTTTCTTCGGGGACGCACAAGTAAAAACGCCCGTAAGCCATGCTCATTCGGCAATCCCCAAACTTTTTGGGCAGCGATTCAGCCAATCGAACGCTCCCCAAAATTGTGCGATATACCCCAACCTCGCTAACGGCTGACTTGGGAATATAGCAAGACTGAACCGGGTCGCGTCGGGTTCTGAATTTAGGTTTTTGGATTTGTCCAGTCTTTTTGAATTTTTTCTTAGCTTCCCTGACCGCCGTGCAAGCATCCTTAATCGCTATTGATTTGATTTGATAAGGCACTGCCTTACAAAACTCAGGTAAGCTATTGAGTAAATCAGTCTTGATGGCTTTCCAGTTTGCCTGTGTACCATCGGTCTGAAGGTATTCGATTGTGCGGTTATAGACAAAACGTGAGACTCCAAACCATTGGCGGGCTAGATGACGCTGCTCAGCTGTGAGGTAAATCTGGATCTTCTTTGACTTTCTTAGCGTACTTGCGGAGTCCGTGAACTCTGCAACTGAAGACATGAATGATGGAGAGAAGATCGGCGGTGAGTTCGGATTCTGGGCAACTTTCAGGTTGGCTGAGAACCACGATTTTTCCACCGTTGAGTTCGACCAAGTCTTCGATAAGCTCGAAGGCGAACCTAACGAGTCTATCTCTACAGGCAACCACAAGCGTGAACTGATCTCCACGCATAAGTCGTTCCAGTAGGGTTTTAAGCCCTTTTCGTTTGAAGTTGAGACCGCTGGCGATCTCTTTAATGACTTCGGCTTGCGGGTAGAGGCTTTGCATGTAAGCAACTTGTCTATCCAAGTCGTCTCGTTGCTTAGACGAACTGACACGGCAATAGCAAACCGTATACCCGCGCTTAGGACGGGTTCGTTGAATGTAGCTATCAACGTCAAAAAGCCGCTGATTTGCTTCATTTCGGACGCTGTGAATCGTGCCGTTGTCTGCATACTTTCTGAGCGTGTTTGGATGGAGTCCCGTCGCTTCGACTGCTTTGCGAAGGGGTACTAACGTCATGTCACAAACACTAACATATGCTGTTAGTGTTTGTGAGTAAATGTAAATAAATTAGATGCTGTTAACTAACCCTTTAACCCTTACGAGCCAGCATCATCCGCTCTAAACTCAAGGCCACCACACCAGCCGTGACCACTAACATTCCAAAAATCTGGTTACCGGTTAATTGCTCACCAATTAAGAAGAAACCCAACAACGCCGTCATCACCGGGCCAGTTGCCCCAACAATCGAGGCCAACGAAGCCCCCGCATAGCGGATGGCAAAGTTGTTGAGAACATAGCTAATCAGCGTCAGCAGGCCCAACCAAAACCCGCCCCAGAGTAAGCCACCAATGTTTTGAGTCGGCAAGCTCATCGTCGCATCCAAGCGCTCAACCACCACTAAGCCGACAAAGGAAAAGACAAACACACAGACAAAATTAGCAAAGCTAAAAGAAATCGGGTGCAGTTGCTTCGAGGCAATCTGAGTCAATAACACATATCCCGCAAAAGCCACCCCTGAGCCTAACGCCGTTAAACTCCCCAAAACTAACCCACCACCGGCCAATCCTCCTGAAAAAATCGTGAAGATTCCGGGGACAGCCGATAAGCTCCCGACGAGAATAACAGCCATAATGACGGCCCGGGTTATAGTCGGCCGAGCGCCAAAGAGGAACCAAGCCCCCAACACAGTCACAATGGGGAAAATGAAGAATAGAGTAATCGCCACCGCCGTGGGAATGTTGCCGATGGCAATATAAATCAAAACCTGGGAGGCAAACAGAGCCACACCACTCCAAACCACCTGATATTGCAGACGGCGGTTTTCAGGCTGTTGAAAGTCCTTCAATTCTTGCCACCATTGCGGATACAGCTGCATGGCCACCAATGGCATTAACACCACCACCACCACCATCCGCATAAACAGAATCAGCATCGAGTTGCCCAAACTCGGGGAAATAATCCCTCCCCAGGTGATTCCTCCTAAAATTGTCTGTTCGCTAAGAATGACTCGGATGCTGACGTTAAACAGGGACAAAACCGCCGAGTACAGTAGGGCCAGAATCAGTCCGGTTTGCACTTGAGAGGCCGGTTTAGGCGCTGGGGGTGGCGGTGCATCCTCGGGGACAGGCTGATTCTCCTCCACCTCGGACTCTAGGGCTTCAGGCGTCGGAACCGGAGGCGTGGGCACGAGATTGTTGTCCTCCGCCGAGGGAGTGACACCCTCACCCGTCGCCCGAGGCGAGCCAACGCTGGGGGCGTCTGCGGTCCCATTCGGGTAAGCCTCAGGAGACAGACTCGGCCGGGTGGGTTGGCTGGCCTCGTCTCGTAATTCCTGGCCTAAACGACTAACGAGGGTATCGAGGAGCGCTTCCCCTTGTTGTTGTAGATTGTCGAGTTGATGCAGAGATTGCCAGAGATCGCTACGGTAGTTGCCGAGTTCCTGGCTCAGTCCTCGATAGGTTTGGTGGAAACGGCTATCGACGGAATCTCGCAGGCGATCGCCCTCACTCAAGGCTTCTCGGGGACGGCTCGGAGGCAGTTGGCGGGCCGCTAGTTCCTCGACGCGAGCTGAAAGACGTTCTTCGAGACTGGCCGCCACCAATTGCGCCAATTGTTGCACCCACACCTGACGCTCATCGTCTGATTCACTCAGCGCAGGGGGACGTTGGCCGGGAGAGAGTTGTTGATAGCGATCTTGTAGTTGGCTGATATCGTCGAGCAGTCGTGTTTTCTCCGCTTGCAGACGGCTGACATCTCGCGTCAGTTGCACGATGAGATCCTGTTGCAGATGTTTGAGATCCTGAGTCAGCTCAGTTAATACGGTTTCGACCGAGCGATCGCCGATACCGTCGGGGTTGGTCAATCGCGTTTCCCTTTGCTCCATAAGTCCTGAGTCCTTGCTCTCTCCTATCAGTTCACTGGCGATCGCCTCAGAACGGTGTGATGGCTCCATTGCCCTCAGCTCGCTCCTATCGGCTTGCCCAACATCTTAAACGGTCTGTTGCCTCGATTGAAAGGGTATTTCTACAGCTTTTGACTCAAATCCCGCCCCTGACCTGTTTTTCTCAACCCTAGACACAAAAAAGGCGTGGCTGTTGAGTCAAGCCACGCCTAAACGGTTGAGTTTCGGTTGAATTTAAAGGATGTTTACTAAAACAGGTGTTTATTAAAGAATGGTTAAAACCATGGCTCCAGTTTAGTCTAAATTTTTGTAAAAAACTAGCCCAATAACATCGAATTATGTTATGGGTCTCATCAGATCCCCCTATATCACTCCTCAGGTGAACCGCCCTGGAATGTCGAATAGTTGATCCAGATGCCGGATAATCATCTGAGGTAAGCCGCGATGCCGGGTAATCCGACCCCGAACATAGGCATAGCCTCGACCGCGGCCAGCATAACGATTTAGGACTAAACGCACCAACGCCTCCCCATCAGGGTTCGAGGCGGTGGGAATCCAAAACTTGAGAGGACATAGACGAGATCCCGTAAAAATAATCGCACCTCCCTCAACCTGCTTACGGATGCCACCCTGGAGATCACAAAACACCGTCACCTCTCGCCCATCCTCGATCGCCTGCAACACCCGAGGATAGTCTAACTGTACCGAAATTGCCCCTGACGCAGCTCCCTGACGGCGAAAATCCTCAATAATCGCCGCCCGATAGGCCCACCAGGCCGAGAGACTGCAATAATTGCGAGAGGCCCCATGGGCGTTGACTTGGGGATTCCAAATTTTGCGCTGATGGGCCTGGGCTTCAAACTCCGCCAGAGTAAAGGCCGTATCATACAAACGCGATCGCCCATACTTCGTAAAATAAGGACTCCAGCCCTGTTTAATCGTCAGCAGATTATAATGGCTGTCTCCCCGATGCACATAGCACACCAAGCGGCTACAATTGCCACGATGCCACTGTAAACAGTCCTGAGGGGAATCATCCGTATCGAACTCCAAATCCACCTGACAGAGATCGCCGTTAGCCTGGCGAAAATACTGGTGGGCCATGTTATCAGCGGCAATCCCCGCCTCTGTAACCGGTTTAGCCGTTTCCGGTGCAGGATGAAGACTGCTTTCTTCAGTGTCAACACAAATCAAGCGAACAAACTCTTCTTGTTCGTCAATTTTGACCTTCAGGGTATCGCCATCGACGACTTCCGTCACTTGGATATCTCGCAGCCTTGTTCCCACCTCGCTCTCGGTTCCCTCACTAATCGCTCAAGCGTACAAACTTTTTCTTACCAACCTGTAACACCTTACCGGCTAAGTCCGCCGCCGACTCAAAACTGGCATTGACATCCGTAATGCGATCGCCATCTAAACGCACCGCACCCCCCTGAATTTGCCGACGGCCCTCACCACTACTCTTACACAGGCCACTAGCCCCGAGGATGTAAAACAGTTTGGCCGGAAACTCCACCCCTGACAAGGAAAACTCCGGCACCGCGTCAGCACCCGTTGACATATCGCCACCGACGAGAGACATCGCGGCCTGTTGGGCCTCTCGCGCTGCCGCCTGGCCATGATATTGACTCACAATATCTAACGCCAAACATTTCTGACGTTCCCGAGGATTCTCAGGAAGTTGATCCAACGGCTGCTTCGTCAGCAGTTCAAAATACTGGCTAATCTGGGAATCTGCCGTTTTCTCCAACTTGGAATACATCAAGAGAGCATCCTCTTGCAACCCCACATAGTTATTGAGAGACTTCGACATTTTCTGCACCCCATCAGTGCCAATCAAAATCGGCAGCAATAGCCCAAACTGGGGGGTTTTGCCAAAATGTCGTTGTAAATCGCGACCCACCGCTAGATTAAACTTCTGATCCGTCCCACCGAGTTCAACATCGGCATCAATCGCCACCGAATCATAGCCCTGCATCAAGGGATAGAGAAACTCATGCAAATAAATGGGATTCCCCGCCTCGTAGCGCAAGGAAAACCCCTCTTTGGCTAACATCTGCCCAACCGTCATGGTGGCTAACAACTCCAGGATTTTCGATAAATCCAAGTCACTCAGCCATTGCGAGTTATAGTGAATTTCTAAGCGGCCGGGAGTCTCAAAATCTAAAATCGGCCGCAGCTGTTGCAAATAGGTTTCGGCGTTTTCCTTCACCTGTTCAGCCGTCAATTGGCGGCGAACCTCCGATTTACCCGTGGGGTCGCCAATGCGTGCGGTAAAATCGCCAATAATTAGAACCGCCGTATGGCCCGCATCCTGAAACGCCCGCATTTTCCTGAAAGGGATACTATGGCCTAAATGTAAATCTGAGCCAGTCGGGTCAATGCCGAGTTTAACTCGCAAGGGGCGATCGCAACGAGTGAGCAAAACCTCTAGGTTTTCCCGTTCATCACTAGAGTCAGGACGATGGGGAAAAATTTCCTCCGTTCCTCGGTGTAGCCAAGATAAATCAGGGGTCATAGCAAATGGGCTCGGAAAAATTGCACGCTAGTAGTGATGAGGTGGCTATAATAGCAGACCAGATGGGCAAACTTGAAATTCCCATCGACGCGAAGGGTAAACCCTCATTCGTGTTCCGGGTCAAGTCCTCTGTGTTTTCGTCAATCTCTCATGGGGTAGAATCCTATGGTGTAGAGTAGGTCCAGTCCCCTCTGTTCTGGGTTCTGGTCTGGGTGATCCCCCGAAACTTCTGCGATTTGGGACATGATGGCGATCGCGCGATCGCACCCCAACCGGCAGATAACCCAGCTAGACCCTTCTCAAAACAAACGTTGGTAAGGAAGGCGCTTTGTGTCAGGTAACACCATTCGGCAAAATCGAAACCAGAAAACCCAAATCCCCATGCAACTGTTTCGCTTCGTGCAAGCGGTTGGCAAGGTCACGGCCAGCACCCTTCTCGGAACGACATTGCTCGGAAGTTCAGTTGTCGCTGGGGGATTAGTGGGACTGGCGATCAGTTTTCGCAATCTGCCCGATGTGCGGGTGTTGCGCAGCTATATGCCCACGGAAACGAGCCATATCTATGATATCAATGGCGAGCTACTCCTGAGTATCCATGATGAGGCCAACCGGGAAGTCATTCCCTTTGAGGAAATTTCCGATAACCTCAAACTCGCCGTCTTGGCCATTGAGGATAGTCATTTCTTCGTCCACCAGGGGATTAACCCCGGTGCTGTGATTCGGGCGGCCTTGGCCAACTTAGAATCCGGGGAAACCGTTGAGGGGGCATCAACCCTGACGATGCAGTTGGTGAAAAACCTGTTTCTGACCCCGGAACGGGAATTTAGCCGCAAAGTCGCCGAAGCCGTCCTGGCGATTCGCCTCGAACAGATTTTAGATAAAAATGAACTGCTCGAACTGTATCTCAACCAGGTCTACTGGGGTCACAACCTCTATGGGGCAGAAACCGCCGCTCAGAGTTATTTCAACAAATCAGCCCGCGATTTGACCCTAGCCGAAGCCGCGATGATGGCTGGGTTAATTCAATCCCCTGAAAGCTACAGTCCCTTTGCCGACTATCAACTGGCTAAGCGGCAACAGGCGATCGTCATCAACCGGATGCTGGACTTAAAATGGATCACCCCGGAAGAAGCCCAGGAAGCCCGAGAACAGCCCATCCGTCTGGGCACGATTTCCTCGTTCCCCTCCAGCATCTCTCCCTACATCACCGGAGCCGTTGTAGAGGAACTGACGCAACGCTTCGGGCGAGAGGCTCTCAGTAAAGGCGGAATGCGGGTGCAAACCACCGTTGACCTCAGCACGCAACGGATGGCGGAGCAAACGGTGCAAGATTGGCATACCCGCCTGTTCAACCAAGGACTCTATCGAGATTTTCAGCAGGGACAGTTAGCCTTGGCGGCTGTTGACCCACGCACGAACTTTGTCAAGGCGATCGTGGGCGGATATGACCATACTCAGAGCGAGTTTAACCGGGCCACTCAAGCCCAGCGACAACCCGGCTCAGCCTTCAAACCCCTGGTTTACTACACGGCCTTTGCCACCGGAAATTATGGACCTGAAAGCATCGTCAGTGATAGTCCGGTCAGTTATCCTGACGGTAACGGCCTCTACAGACCCCGTAACTATGGGGGCGGCTTTTCCGGGGCGGTGAGTATTCGCAAAGCGATCGAAGTGTCTCTGAACATTCCCGCTGTGACGATTGGCCAGGACATTGGCTTAAATCGAGTGATTGAGGTGTCGCGGCTGTTGGGAATCGAAAGCCCAATTGACCCGGTGATTTCTCTTCCTCTGGGATCTGTTGACTTAACTCCCCTAGAAATGGCGGGGGCCTTTGCCACCTTTGCCAGCAACGGTTGGCGCTCCGATACCACCCTAATTGCTCAAGTCACCGATAGTAAGGGGAATGTCATGCTAGACAACACCCCCAGACCTCGCTTAGTCTTAGATCCTTGGGCCACAGCCGCTCTGACGGATACCCTGCAAGGAGTGATTAACCAAGGAACCGCCACATCGGCGAGACTCGATCGCCCAGCCGCCGGGAAAACGGGAACGACCTCATCGCAGCGGGATATTTGGTTTGTCGGCTATGTGCCACAACTCTCTGTAGCCGTCTGGGCGGGGCACGACAACAATATGCCACTCTCCTATGGGGCGACCGGAGGCGGATTTGTAGCGCCCGTCTGGCGCGATTTTATGCAGAAGTACTTGGCCAATGAGCCGGTTGAGAACTTCCGTTCACCGGCCGAGTTTGATCGTCCTTAAGGCTGTTGTTGCAGCTCGGCTTTCATGCGTTCGAGGGTCTCGTGCATCCGATCAAACATCTGTTGCGGCGTGATGCCAAACTGATTGAGTTGGGTGTTGAGTTGTTGAACGGTCATTTGGGCCATGAAGTCTTCCGATAGCTCAAAGCGCTTCATGAAGACCCGGTAACGTTCCATCATCTCTTCCATGCGCTCGATGTATTGTTTTTTCCCCTCACGATCAAACTTGCCATACTTACTGCCAAGTTCTACCAAGGATTGGTAGTCTTCAAAGAGTTGTTTGGCTTCTTGTTGAACAATCTCAGAATCAAAAAAACCCATGTTTAATGCCTTTGATATAACTCACGGTGTGATGTCTGCCGCCATTGGGTTTGGCAAGGTTGGCCAGAATTTGACCGATCGCGCGAAACCCCTAAGGCTGACCCCAATCTGACTTATATCTTAAAACAGCCCTGTTGCCCTTGACTATGGGCGCAGGTCGGGAAAACCCAACCCCTGACTCATGAAGGAGTCAGTTTCAATCATCATGACCGGTTATGGATTAGCGTTACATACCACCACCGCTCGGCTCGGCTTAGCGGTGAGTCAGGGAGACTCCTCTCATCCTCAGGCCCGCGCTCAAACCTGGCCCCTAGGGCGATCGCTCTCATCTCAGTTACATGAGTATCTGCGGGAGTTTATCACACCGCAAAGCTGGCAGGATGTGGCCTTTTTAGCCGTGGCCAAGGGGCCGGGAAGCTTCACGGGAACCCGTATTGGTGTGGTGACGGCCCGCACCCTGGCTCAACAGCTTGAGATTCCCTTATTTGCTCGCTCAAGTTTGGAAATTATGGCTGAGTACCGCCGTCAGCAAGACACCAGTATTCCTTCAGACTGCGATTTAGCGGTGCAGCTCATGGCATCTCGGGGACAACTATTCACTGCTATCTACAAACCCACCCACAAGGGACAGGGGTTAACCACCTTAGTCACGGATACGGCCCGCAGTTTTGAGGATTGGACGGCCTTGTTAGATCAATGGCGATCGCCCTACTACCTCATTAAAGCCGAGGAAGACGACCTCGCCGATTCCATCACCAGTCTCCTCGATTTAGCCTACCAAAACTACCAGGAAGGACACCGTCCCTCCTGGTTTCAAGCTCTACCATTCTATGGACAACATCCCGTGGAACAGTAGCCTGGTCTTGTTTTTACCCAAATGCGCTAACCCAAATTCGCTAATCCAAATGCGCTAATCCGTCTCAACCGCTTGAGCAATTTGCATTTGATTAATCAAATCATTGAGGGCCAGTTCAAGTTGACGGCCGGGATCAAGATGAACCCAACCTTGTTCAGTCAGTTGTTTCACCTCAAAGTGCAGGTGAGGACCCGTCGAGTAGCCTGTATTGCCAACCCGGCCAATCACTTGTCCCTGATGCACCTCTTGGCCCGGACGGACTAACAACTCAGACAAGTGAGCATAGAGAGTTTCGGCTGTTCCTTCATTATGTTCGAGGATCACCGTTAAGCCATAGCCCCCTAACATCTCAGCCATGGCCACTTTGCCCGAAAACGCGGCTAAGACTGGAGTTCCGGTGGCCGCCGCCACATCCGTTCCGGCATGGAACCGACGCACCCCGGCAATGGGGTGATGTCGCCAACCAAAGAAGGAGGTAATGGGAGCGGGAATCGAGAGGGGGAAGATGAGACGGCGATCGCGGCTGCGGAAACTCCGTTCTAGGGGCTGAATAGCCATATCCCGCAGCAGTTGCGCTTCCATCTGGGCATAACTGACATCAACAGAGGGGATACGGTTGGCGTTGTTGGTCACTTGGCCGCCGCTGCTGGGTTGAGAACTGGCGGTAAAGGCCGTTGAGGCGGGAACGGGAGCGGAGTTCCCTCGGTAGCTTGGAGATGAGGGGGCCGCTGGCGCCCGATTTCCCGAGGCGACTTGCGGTTGAGGCAGGTTCGCGGGTGAATTGGGTTGAGGCTGAGCCTGCGCGGGGCGACAGAGTTGTCCACTGACACGTCCACTGACTCGCGCCTCGCAACCGCTGGAGCGTTCTTCAAAGACGACCACTTGGGAATCTTGAGCTGTGGTTGCCCCTAGGCTGTAGTCTGTGTCGTCGATGTAGCTATGTTGGGGAGGTAAGTTGGGGCGATCGAGTTGAGGGCGATCGAGTTGAGGGCGATCGAGTTGAGGCTGATTTAGGGATTCTGGGGGAGCGATGGACTCCCGTTGAGGTTGGGGTTCAAAAACAGCATCGGGAGAAACCCCCTGATGCTGCTCGGGGACTTTTTCCGGCTCGGGAGTTGCTTGGGGAGAGGCGATTGGGGCTTCAACGGGGGCTTCAATGGGGGCTTCAAGGGGTGCTTGATAGCTGTTGTAATCGTTATTGCTATTGACCGCCGGTTGGCTCGGCTGAGGGCTGTAAACCGGCGCTGGAGCAACTGGCTCTGGGGCGTAATTGGGGGTGGAGTCCAGGGGGTTGGGTGAGTAATCCGGGACTTTCTCTTGCAAGTGAAGCTCCGGATTATAGGGACCTTTGGCGAAGACAACGCCACCGCCGAGTAGGCCGAAGCTACCCAGCCAGCCGAGTCCTTGGGCTAAAAAGGTGAGTGAAACGGTTGTGTAAGTTGAACGTTTTTGCATATCTCCCCGTAAGTTGCGATCGCCGCCTTGGTCATCTTGATCTTGGTCATCTTGATCAAGGATACAGGCGATCGCATAAATGACATTGCGAATACAGCAATTTGTGCTGGACTTGATACAGGCAAACCATCCCCTATCTTAAGGGAACCTCTTGAGAAATTGCTCATACTCGGATCGAATCGCCTCAATCCCTCGCTGTTCGAGTCGGTACAGCCCCCACTCGATACCAACGAGGACTCGCGCTGCCAACATCTCCAAGGAACAGGAAGGGGATTCCGGGTGATTAGCCCAGAATTGGTGTAAGTTAATGCCCACATCCGGAACCCGATTAGTCCAGTTGACTCCCACGCCAATCACCGCTGTGGTGATGCGATCGCCCCTCAGACGAGTTTCAGTGAGAATCCCCCCCAGTTTCCGACCCTGCAAAAAGATATCGTTGAGCCATTTAAGGGAGACGGGAATTTGTCCGTCTCGGAGGCTACGAGCAATCCCCCAAGCACTGGCGATGGTTAGTTGAGGGCCATCTTGGGCCGCCAGTTTCGGTGTAGTGCACAGGGACAGGTATAAGCCACCGGGTTCCGATAGCCAGTGACGGCCCCGTTGTCCCCGCCCTGATGTTTGACGTGAGGCCAAGATAACTGTTCCCGCCTGCACGCCTGCCTCTAGGCGCTCCCACAGGAGTTGATTCGTCGATGAAACGGTGTTTTGGACGCTGATCTGAAAATAGCCTCTTAGAGCCGGTTCTAAGGTGGCGATCGCCGCCTCAATTCGGGGAATCGAAAGATTCGGAGTCTCACCCATCACGCCAGTTGCACTAAATTCAAGTACCATAGAACAGAATAAACTGCCAGCGCTCCTCACACCAATTGCTCTTTGTTCTAATTCTTGCAACGCCCTATGGATGCTTGGCAATGGCAGACTTGGCAGGGGAAACCCTACTTGACCTGTCGTCTTCTTGACCCGTTTCCCCACGGTTTTTTTACCCGGAATTTTTATCCTGATCGCCCCATAACCTTGGTTGAGAGTTTAACGACGAATGCTGTTGTCTATCGGACGCATCAGGTTCATGGTAATCGCATCGCCGCGACGGAGTCACTTCACCCCATCTCAGCGACTCATCGTGGGACGTCTGAGGAGGCGGATGGACTGGTGAGCGATCGCCCCGAGGAATCCGTCTGGGTATGTACGGCTGACTGTACTCCCGTCTTGATTGCTGATGTTAACGAAGGATATGTGGCGGCGATTCACTCCGGCTGGCGAGGAACGGCGGCCAAAATTGTCCCGGAGGCGATCGCCCAATTCTGGACTCGTGGCAGCGAAACCCCCAATCTTCGTGTGGCCCTCGGTCCAGCCATTTCTGGGGAAGTCTACCAGGTGTCGTTAGACGTGGCGGCCCAAGTGGCGGCGACACTGCTACCCGGGAATCCTCACCAGGAAGGTGAAGCCATGATTGCTGCCCTCTCGGACTTCGATGATACCCCGGTCTTACCCGATGTTGAACCGGGAAAAGTGCGGCTGGATGTTCGGCGGGCCATTATGCACCAACTTCAACGGCTAGGACTGGTTCCCCAACAAATTGCCATTTCCCCTCATTGCACCTACCAGGATCGCGATCGCTTTTTTTCCTATCGCCGCACTCAGCAAAAACAGGTGCAATGGTCAGGAATTGTTAATCATCGACATCAATCATCGACCACCAAACACCATTCATAGAGATCGTAAGTAACGCAGTTGTTCAACACCAGGGGGTCTTGTTGGACAATGGCTTCGGCCTGTTGCATCGATTCTGCCTCAAACAGTAACATCCCGCCGCCTCGACGGTTCCAGTAGCCACTACGGGCATGATGTCCCTTGCGATTGAGGGCTTTGACATAATCAATATGGGCTGGAACATACTGATCAAAGGTGGGTTTGTCCACAATCCCACTTTCAATTTTGGCAAACCAAGGCATGAGGGAAAGGCGTTATTCCTGAACGCTCACTACAGTTAACGCTCTCTACTGTACCTTACTGTGCTCATCACGAGTAGATCGCAAAAAAGCCCCGACCATCGGGGCTTTCAGAAATTCAAATTAAATTTAACGCCTAAATCACAGTGACGTTTTGGGCTTGAGGACCTTTCTGTCCTTGTTCAACGGTGAACTGGACTTTTTGACCTTCTGCGAGGGTTTTGAAGCCGTCGTCAACAATGGCACGGAAATGGACGAACACATCAGGGCCGCCATTTTCCTGGGTAATAAAACCAAATCCTTTCTCTTCGTTGAACCACTTGACGGTTCCGGTAACTTGACTTGACATAATTGAGTGTATCCTGGGTAAAAACTGGATTTGGTCAAAGAAAACTTCAGAGTCTTCACGATGCGCTTGGGGTTCTAGTTCGTATCGTCGTTTCTTGACCGCTTTGGTGTTGATCGCCTATCCCCTCAAGACTCGAACTCAACCTTACCAATAAAATCCAGGAATTGTCAAGCCTTAATTTAGAAATTTAGAGTTAACTTTATCGAAGGTTTCTCACACAATTGTTGAGGAAAGAGGAGTTAGTTTTGCTAAGCCCCGCCCAACTTCCCTTAACCGGTGGGCAATCCAGGTTTTTGAGGCCTTCAATTTTTCTGGCAGACAACCCAGAGTTGGGCAGAAAAAATCGAGGGATTTTTAGGCAAAAATTTCCGAATTTGGGCGAATCATTTCTAGCCCTTGAGCCGTGGCTTAGGCCGGTTTCGTAGCAAAGCGATCGCCGGCTTGACGAATTAACGATTGAACAAAGGCTTTGCGACGATTTTTCTCAAACACCTGTTTCACAATCGCTGCAAACCGCTCCCCGTTGAGGATAGTCTCGCCCTCACGAGCCGCTAACTCATCGCACTGCTCAAAATATTCAATCAAACTCAACCCCGCAATATGGGTCAGGTACGCCGCACTCAACCCCTGAGTCGCCCCCCCAGCCACAAAGGTAATGGGATTGTGTTTCAACGCCGTGGTCACCAGTTGGGTTGAGACTTCCACCAAGCCCAATTTCAGCAAAACCTCCGCCAAGGTTTTCGCCGCCGCTTTGGCTTGCTCAAGTGATAACCGTTGCTGATAGATTTTGCCCAAGTTCATCACCAATTGCACATTCACCGCCGCCGTCGCCAATAAATCTAAACTGGGAACCGGATTTCCAAAAGCCGCCGCCGCTGCAATCCATTGGGATTGACGAATCATGGGTAAGGCCCGCTGACGACGGAAACGGTTAATCTCCCGGCGGATGTCACTCCGTAAGGCTTGTGCGGCTCGGTAACTGGTGGCCCAGATGAGGCTGGGAGCATCTTGGTGCAGCGTCTCCAAACATTCACTGAGGGCCGCCAGTTCCGGGGCTGGAGTGGCGGTGGAGGTTTCAACGCTATTGTCGGGCTTATATTGGCGCACTTCAATGGGACTGGGGGCCGCAGCAATGGCGAGAATGCGATCGCCTCTGAGATACGGTTCAGCTTGTTGACGAATCCGCTCTAAAATCTGAGCCTGTTGTTGGGGAGGATGGCGATCGCTTTGGTTCCACACTAGAATTAACGCCTGTCCTGTGGCTGTTATCCGCTCAACCCAATCGAGTTCAGATTCTCGAATATCGCCATCAACCACAAACACGAGGACATCAGCCTGTTGCACTTGGCTAAACAGCGTCCCATCCTCTCGTTGCAGACAAGAGGGCAATTCCTCAATCTCAACATCTAATGTAGATCCTTGAGCCAGTTGCGCCTCTAACGCTGTCACCAAGGAGGTTTTGCCCACAGACTTACGGCCCGTCACCGCAATTTGAAGGGGTCGAGTTTCGTCGGTGGCCAGCAACGCCTCAAGCTGTTGCTCAAAGGCCGCGAGAGTAGAAGAAGCGGATGGAGATACATCCGAAGCTACATTAGAAGATCTCTCAGAAGAGGCATCAGATGACTCGGACAACGTCCGTTCAGAGGCTAAAACCTCTAGACTGGCCCGAACGCGATTGAGAGCTTGCTCGACCTCGGCACGATTGACTCGAGTGGGGCTGGGTTGAGCGGCTACCGGGGCCGTATTACGCCCCAAGCCCCAAATGACGACACCGACAATAATCAGTCCCCAAACGCCCCAGTCTCCAAAATCGGTAAATCGATTGCCTAAACTGTCAAAAAGCCATAAGGCGCTTGAGGCCCCAAGCCCAAAGACTAGAATTGGTTGCTTGACCATCCCTACCATGATTACTCACCACAATTGTGCAACCCCACTTCGCCGGGGCTGCTTTCTATCCTATCGTTAAATGGATCATGGGATGGCTCGCTTACTGCCCTAATATCGCCCTGTGATAGTGCTGAACTAAGATATCTATCCCCGTAATCGCTGTGCCAACGACAACGGCGTTAGCGCCGATTTTGAGTGCCTGTCGTGCCATCTCCGGTGAGGCAATCCCCCCTTCACAGATGATGAATCCCCCACAGGTGGCGACGATCTCTTTGAGTAAGTCCCAGGCGGGCGGGGTGTGGCCCTTGGTGGCGGCGGTATAGCCGTAGAGGGTGGTGCCGAGGATCTCGATTCCCAGTTGGGCCGCCGTTTTCGCTGCGTCGAGGCTGTCGATATCGGCCATGATGGGGGTTCCCAACTCTGACTGGACCCGTTGCACAATCTCCGCTAGGGTTTCTCCCTGGGGACGAGGCCGTTCCGTGGCGTCGAGGGCGATAATGTCAGCCCCGGCGGCGGCGATCGCCGCTGCATGGTGAAATTGTGGGGTAATGTAAACATCGCTATCGGAACAAACCTGTTTCCATAAGCCGATAATGGGGGTCTTCGGGAGTCGTTGACGGACGGCTTGCACATGGGCCGGGGTATCGACGCGAATTCCCACCGCTCCTTGGTTGACAGCGGCTTGGGCCATGGCGGCAATGATGCTGGGATCATGGAGGGGAGAGTCGGGCGGGGCCTGACAGGAGACGATGAGTCCGGCTTCTAGGGATGAAAGGGCGATCGCCATGGACAGTTCTCGAAGGCTTGGAGTGAAAATCGGCTTGAGGCTATTGTGCCAGAGTTTGGGGTGGGAAAGTGCGTTAAGGTGCGATCGCGGGAACCTTCCTCAACGAGTCCATCTTAATGAGTCCAATCCTGATTTTTCTGATCAACGGCTCATTTTAAGGTATTGGAGAACGTATCTAAGCGATCGGGGAAGTTTCCCTGTCCACATCACAGCAACGGAGTATGACTGACAATTTTATTACCATTGATGACCAGGCAATCTCTTTAAAACAGGCCATTGGTTATCTCAATACAACTGGCGATTTACCGAAGTTTATTCAACGGATTCTTTACCGCCATATTATTGAGCAAACTCTGAGCCAACGCTTAGATATTGCCGTTGAACCTCAGCAAATTGAGCAGGCGATCGTCAATTTTAGGGTTCAGAACAAACTCACAGACCCCAGTCGCTTTGAGGACTGGCTCAAATCTCAAAATTTGAGCTATGATGCCTTTCAAAAACGTGTCTCAGAATCGCTGCGGGTTGAGCTACTTAAGCAGAAAGAAATCCAAGCTGAGGCTCGTCAGTATTTCAATGAAAATAAAGCGGCTTTAGACCGAATTGTTTTATCGAGAATTGTGGTGTTGGCTCAAACTCTCGCCACTGAAATTCAGCAACAGCTTGCCGCCGGAACGGCCACCTTTGACGCCTTGGCAAAACAACATTCGATCACCAATGATAGTTCTGTTGGCGGGATGATGGGAACCCTACAACTTGGACAGTTACCACCAGAAATTCGCCAACATCTTAATGGACGCAGTGCCGGTGATATTGTCGGTCCTCTGGAGGTGGAAGGACGCTATACAATTCTCCGGATTGAACAAGTCCTTCCAGCCGCCTATGAAGGGGATCTGCGTAAACAACTCGAAGAGCGATTTTTCGCCCAATGGTTACAAAATCAACTTAAGGATCACGAAATTAAGCTCAATGTCGAGTAGGTCTTTTGCTTCTCGTTCTTAGTTTTTTTTGAATACCCTCTATATCCTAGTTCTTTGTTTTAGGGCGAGCGGATTTAGGGGTATTTTTATGTTTATTTTTTGCTAGATTTTTTATTTACAAAGTCTTGGTCTTATCGTAAAATAGAAGGTAAGAAAAAAAATTATACCAAATCCCTGATTTTCATTATCTCCCGTGGTTTACGAGCCTTTACACCACAAATATCGTCCTGCTACGTTTGCGGATTTAGTCGGACAGACGGCGATCGCCAGCACCCTAACCAACGCCATTCGTCAAGAGCGGATTGCGCCAGCCTACCTATTTTGTGGACCGAGAGGAACCGGCAAAACCTCTAGTGCGCGGATTTTCGCCAAATCGCTCAATTGCTTGAGCGGCGATCGCCCCACAGAAACCCCCTGTGGAACCTGTGACACCTGTCGCAGTATTGCCCGAGGCTCTTCCCTAGATGTCATTGAAATTGATGCCGCCAGTAACACCGGAGTAGATAACATTCGTGAACTCATTGAACGGGCACAATTTGCCCCGGTTCAAGCACGTTATAAAGTCTATATTATCGACGAATGCCATATGCTGAGTACAGCGGCATTCAACTCACTCCTCAAAACCCTCGAAGAACCCCCAGCTCACGTTATTTTCATCCTCGCCACCACCGATCCACAACGAGTCTTACCAACCATTATTTCTCGCTGTCAACGGTTTGACTATCGGCGGATTCCCCTAGATGCGATGACCGGGCATTTACGCTACATTGCCCAACACGAGGCGATCGCCATCAGCGATGAAGCTATTACCCTAATTGCCCAACTCGCCCAGGGCGGTTTACGGGATGCCGAAAGTGTCCTCGATCAACTCAGCTTACTCCCCGAAGAAATTGACGTTGAACGAGTGTGGGACCTGGTTGGAGCGGTTCCCGAACGAGATTTGCTGACCTTACTTGAGGCGATCGCCGCCAACAATCCCCAGCGTGTCTTAGAACATTGTCGCTATCTCCTCGATCGCGGACGAGAACCCCCCATCGTCATGCAAAATCTCGCCGCCTTTTATCGAGATTTACTCATTGCAAAAACCGCTCCCCAACGCAACGATCTCGTCGCCGTCACCGCCAACACCTGGGAGGCTCTCTGTAACTTCGCTAAACAGTGGGATGAATCCCTAATTCTGGCCGGTTCCCAACATTTACGAGCCTGTGATAGCCAAGTTCGCCAAACCACTCAACCCCGTCTCTGGCTGGAAGTCACCTTACTAGGATTACTTCCGGGAAACCTACAGCCTCCGGCTCTGGCTCAACCCGCTATGGCTCAACCGGCTCTAGCTCAACCCGCTATGGCTCAACCGGCCCAAAACCCAACCGTCCAGCCAGCCATCCCTCCAGCCATCCCTCCAGCCAATGTAGCACCTGCAAATCCCACACCCGTCCCAGCGACGGTTCCTCAAACCTCAGCTGCCCACCCCCCCGCCACCGCTTCTCCAGAACCCAGGAAAACCGCTCAAACCGCTCCTATGTCAGCGGTTCCCTCACCAACTCCCTCACCAGCTCCAACCCCCAACATCACACCCGAAGAGACCCGAACCTACAATCTAGCTCAAGTTTGGCAACAGGTAATCGAACGACAACGACTCGCAACCAGAGAACTCTTACGCCAACAGGGTCGCTTACTAAAATTTGACGGTCAAACGGCTCACATTGGGGTGCCTGAAGCTCTCATCAAAATGGCAGAAACGAAAGTTCCTGACATCGAAGCGGCCTTCGGCAAAATCTTAGACCAAACCATTCGCGTCAGCATCGTCTCCTCTCAAGGACAGACTAGCCCACCAGCGCCGCAAATTGCCCCCAGTCCAGCCCCTCAAGCGGCGATCGCCTCCCCCCCAGTCTCTGCTCAAGTTTCCCCCTCTCAGACCCCAGCAGCCGCCGCATCAGGCTCATTTAACGGTTCCTCAACCACGAACACTCTGGACGCCCCTCCCTGGGACAATTCCCCCGCGCCTCCCCAAACTGCACCGGCACATCCACCGGCAGGGTCAGACTCAAATACAACACTTACCAACCCAGACCCCCCAGAGTCAGCGATCTCCCAGAATGGCTCAGTCACCCTAGACTCTCAAGATCTCCATCAAGATTCCCATCATCAGCCGGGGAGTCCTGATCCGGCCAATGCTGGGACGATTCAGGATAACTCGGGCCGCACTTGGGAACTCGAAGAACTCAACAATGTGGCTGAGCAATTTGCCCAATTCTTCAATGGCAATGTGGTGGAGTTGGACGACGATCTCGATTTTGAAGTGTAAGCCATTAATTAGCTTCAGAGACTCCTCGATGAACCGTTTTGACCCATTTGAGCCGTTTGGGACGAACCGCCAGGCGAGCGGTAGTACTGGCCATGACTAACAGCCAATGCAACATATACAGGGTTCCCTGAACGGTGTCCCGTAGCAATAAGGGCCAAGGTTGCCGTTGCTGGGTAACACGATTCACCCGTCGTAGGCCCAAAAACATCCAAACTAAGGACAGACTAATGGTTAGGGTGGTCATGGGGCTAAATAGGGGCAGACGAGTCCGCAGCAGAGAGAGCAACAAATCCGGGAAGGCGGCGGTGGGGAGCAGATATTGAATCCAAAGGAAGACCAATAAATCCAGCCGTTTTGAGAGACTTAGCCGTCGGCCGCATAGGAGTCGCCAGTAGTCGAGATAGCGTTGATAGCCCCCTTCGGCCCAACGGGAGCGTTGATGCCACAGGGCCAGGGTTTCGGTCACGCCTTCTTCGCGAACGGTGGGAGTCGTCACACAGTCGATATCCCAACGGTCCAGATGTAGGCGTAGGGTGAGATCGAGATCATCGGTGATGGTTTCTTCGTTGAAATAACCGCAACGTTCGAGGGCGGTACGGCGAATCACCTGTCCGTTGCCCCGCAGTTCGCCGATTCCACCCACGGCCACCCGTTGTTCTTGCAGATAGGCATCTAAAATCATTTCTGCTCGTTGTCCCTGAGTCCAGAGGTTTTCGGCGGCGTTGCTGATGGCTTTGCGGACTTGTACGGCGCCGATGCGATCGCGCTGAAAGAGGGGCAACACTCGCCAGAGGAAGTCAGCACTGACTTGAGCATCGGCGTCAAAGATGGCGATGATGTCTCCTTTGGCGAGTTTGACGGCTTGGTTGAGCGCCCCGGATTTACCGCCGCGAGCGCTGTGATCGCGATGGAGGACGTTGAGGCGATCGTATTTTTGACTCAAGGTATCGAGGAGTTCTGGGGTTCCGTCACTGCTGTTGTCGTCGATGGCCCAAATCTCATAGCGATCGCCGGGATAGTCAATCTGATCCAACATCTCAAGCAGCGGGGTGATGGCCGCTTCCTCGTTTTTGGCCGGAATCAGAAACGAGACATAGGGAAGTGGGCCATCGGCAGATAGGGGACTCAGTTGACGACGAGGAGGCGGCAAGATAATGGTTCTTAGGGCATGAAGGCCGACGAGTCCTGTGAATACCCAGATGAGCCAGATTCCCCAAGAGACAAAATGTAGCCCAATGACAATCCCCCAAATGAGTAGTAACATCAGAGCGGCTTTGCCTCGTCGCCCGGCATAGCCTCGATAGGAGAGGGATAACTCCTCAGAGGTGCTGACCGATGAGGTTGGCTCTAAGGGGCGATCGGACAAAATTGTATGTAACGGTTCCCATAACTGAGAGGGATTGCGATCAAACCAAAAATTTACGGGCATAGTTGGGGTTTGTTGTGCTGCATTCTCACCAAAAAGGGCTGTAGCTGTGAGACCACGCTACAATCTCAAAATATCTCAAAGTAATCTCGATAAGGAAATGTCATACTCCCGACAGCCGCTGAGTCAGGTGAACGGATTGCCGGCCTGGCCCCGGTCGAATTTCCGTCAGATCCAGAGATAAGGGCAGTCTAGCCCGGTGTTGGCTTGAGTCAACCTGAGTGAACCTAGGGGGAGAGAGACCCGGCGCTAGATATAGAATGGCGTATGGTGGGTTGGCGGGTCTCGTCGATGCCACAAGCCGTTCCATTCTACTTCTCGTACTATGTCACTGGAAAATCTGCAACCTGCTCCTAAGGCCAAAGTCATGGTCTATCTCCCTTACTATAAGACCAATAATCAGCGTAGTGCGCTGCCCTTGGCGATTGGGCTGTATGAGAAGGGAAATCTCGAAGGGGAACGCCGCATCGAGGGAGGCAAGAATATTCCCTTTGTCGCCACCTGGAATGTATCGAGTCTTCCGGCTGATCCAACCCGCTGCCGTTTACAGTTTGATGGCAATGCGGACTTGAGCTATGAGACGACGATGGCGAATTATGAGTTTATTAATTTTGTCATCGAACTGCTGATTATTTTTAAGAAGTACCGGGTTGTGGACTTCTCGAAGGGGTTTTATCACAAACTATTAGATGTGGATGAGTAGGCCTCAACGGCTAGTCAGACCCAGACAGGAAGGATGTGGGCCGGAGTGGATTGACGTTGGCCCCAAACGGAGTACGTCACGGAAGGTCGCCCTTGATACAGTTACTATGAAGTTTGACGGCTCACAGTAGATCGAACATTGAACACAGTGAAGGTGAGTTGTGTCTACAGCCATCTCACAGCATGGAAAAGGAGTGTCTAGCGTGTCAAACCCCCCAAAATATCTAATCGTTGGCTCGATTGAACCCTGTAGTGGTAAAACATCTAGTCTGTTGGGACTAGCTCGTCAACTACGTCAACGGGGTCTGGAATTTGCCATTGGCCAACCCTTGGTTCCCGCCGTGAGTCAGTCCCCCTCACCTGAGTTAAATGAGGCGGAAGTTAATTTTGTGGCTCAACAGCTACAACTCAGTGACGATCGCGTCCAAGCCCCAGTTCTCACTCTCTCGCCGGATTTGTTGGCTAAACGCCTACAAGGACGGGATACAACGGACTACACTCAACAGGTTCGGGATTTACCGAGTCCTGATGTGGAGTTGGTGGTTTGGGAAGGGCCGACGAGTTTATCGGAAGGACGCAGTTTTGGACTGGCTCTACCGCAACTGGCTGAGTTGGTTGATGCGGGTGTGTTACTGGTGATTCGTTATCACTCGATGTTAACGATTGATCGGGTGTTATCGGCCAAGGCTCAGTTGGGCGATCGCCCCTTGGGGGTCATCCTCAACAATGTACCCCTGGAAGACTTGGATGAGGTTCACTCTCGGGTGCAGCCCTTTCTCGAAGAGTCTGGCATTACGGTGGTGGGCGTTCTACCTCATAGTGCCTTGCTACGCAGTGTCAGTGTTGAGGATGTGGTGAAAAACCTCAAGGCTGAGGTGCTATGTGGTAAGGAGCGTCTGGATTTGATGATTGAGAGTATCCAGATTGGGGCCATGAGTGTTAATTCGGCGGTGAAGTATTTTCAACAAAGTCTCAATACGGCTATTGTCACTGGAGGCGATCGCACGGATATTCAGTTGGCGGCTCTGGAAACGGCAACCCACTGTCTTATCCTGACGGGCCATCACCTGACTCCGAGTGATTTAGTCCTCAATCGCGCTGAGGAAGTTGAAATTCCCGTAATTTCCGTCGAACGAGATACGTTAACCACCGTCGAGATTCTCGATGCGATGTTTGGACGCACCCCTGTGCGGGAACCGATGAAGCTTGACTATATCTATCAGATGGCTCAGGAACATTTGAATGTTGAGCGACTCTTGCAGATGTTGGAGTTGGGAAACCCAGACTAGAACCCAGGCTAGAACCCAGACGGGTGGGGAGAAACACCCTAAGGCTGGCCCCTAGGGGCCGCCTGGGTTCTGGCCGAGCCAGTCAACTCTCCCCCGGTTCTTCCCCGCAAAAGCGTTCTGTCTGTTACAATACTTGCGTCGTTCAGTTCCCGTCGTACTGTCTTTGAGTCAAACCACAGAGACTTCCGAGAAAGTTGACGTTTTCCTACAAGAGCTAGCTGCGATTCAGCAGTCTGGTTCCAAACGCATCGCGATTCTCGGGTCGCGTCATGTTCCTATCACTCATCAACATCTGATTGAGGTGATGAGTTATGCCCTAGTCCTAGGAGGGAATCGCTTGATTACCTCGGGGGCAACGGGGACCAATTCTGCTGCGATTCGCGGAGCCATGCGTGCTGATCCCAATCAGTTAACGGTGATTCTTCCTCAAAGCCTGAAACGTCAGGCCAATGAGTCACGCAAACAACTTGAGCAAGTTATGCATCTGGTGGAACATCCAGAACATGATGAGTTGTCGTTGGCTGAAGCGAGTGCTAATTGCAATTTGGAGATCATTAGCCGCTGTCAGCAATTGATCTGTTTTGCCTTCCATGATAGCCATACCCTGCTCCAAACCTGTCGGGATGCCGAAGACCAGCGTAAGATTGTGACGCTGTTTTATTTCGATTGATGCTTCAGCCGGGAATGCCTTGATGTTACGAGAATGGTCTGATTCATTGATCTTGCTGTTGGCGATCGCCGTCGCGGCGGTTCTAATCTATTTGCCCTATCTTCTGGTTGGCTATGCTCGCTTCCAGGTAGGGTATGATTTAGCGGCTCCTCGGGCCATGTTCGATCGCCTCCCGGCCTATGCGCAACGGGCCACTTGGGCGCACCAAAACTCGTTTGAAACGTTCCTCCCGTTTACGGCGGCGGCCTTGATGGTCTATATCACGGAGTCCAGCTCCTCGACAACCACTGGGGCGGCGGTTATGTTTCTGGTGGCTCGGTTTCTCTATTGCACCTGTTATGTTGCCAATTTCCCCCTGTTGCGATCGGCATCGTTCGTGGTGGGGACTAGCGCCACGTTAGTGCTGTTTGCTCTGGGATTACAGGGAGCGGGTCTTCATCTCGGTCTTTAAGTTTTGTCGAGCCAGTCTGATGAGGATTGGGAGGAGACGCGTTGCATCCCTAAGTCGGCACAGTCGGCGAAGGCGGCCTCAGCCCCCTCGCTGAAGTCGACGACCCCAGGAATTACCACCGGGGAGGTACAGTCTTCGAGAAGATAGATTTTTTGGGCCATTGTTTCGGGATGTTTGGGGTGGCGATCGCGGATTTCTTGTCCTAAGTCCCGCACCGTCCAGGCGACACAATGACTTTTAGCCTGTCCGGCGATAATGAGCTGATCAAAGCTCAACAGATGCTCGATTAACGCGGTATTGGTTTGGGCGATCGCTGTCCCATCCGCCGTGGTTTGCACCTCCGGTTTCAGCACCGAGTAGTTTTCAGTCAGAGGGTGCATTCCCTTAAGTTCATAGCGTGTTGGACTGCGACGCACCAAACTATGAACAAAACAGGCTTCTTCAACGGCGGCAACTAGACTATGACCAATGCCGCCAGTCATACCATGATACGCCCAAATTGTCAAGGGATATTTGCTCTCTTGGGTCAGTTGTCGTGCATAATGCTGTGCATAGGCATCCGCATCAATATCAAGGGGCAACATCGGCACAATCTCAGGATTAATGCGCCAGGTTCGGCCCTCAATATCTGCTAGTTCCAGGGTACTCATCGGAGCGGGATGCTCGCCGGCATCATTAACCCAAAACGCCGGATGAAAAATCTGCAAGGCGCTGTGGGTGTCCATCGTCGCAATAATCTCAGTAATGTCTCCCAGATGACGATAGATAAACTCACAAAGCCGTTGATTATCTTCAACAGCCCCCTGACCGCTTTTTCCTGCCACAAACAACTCAAAACCAGGAATACAAAACGTATTTTGCACATCAATTAACAGCAGTCCGATGCGCCGTTGATCATCGCTAGCGGGCCGGATCTGATGCTGCTGTTGCCAATGGTGAGCATCTTGGGCGCGATCGCCGTAAGGAACTCGCCAAACTTCACCAACCGCTGCTCGATTAAACCAAGAAGGATACATAAACAAGAAATCGCCACTAGCAAACAGATTAAAATCGCAGAAATTTTGATAATAAACTATGATTAATTCTGCAAAACCCAGCCTTTCAGCCAAGATGCTGAAAAACTGGGTTTTACAAAACCAAACGAGAGCTTAGAGCTGCTTCACTTCAGCAACCAGCTTCGAGACCATATCCTTCGCAGAGCCAAATAACATCATGGTTTTGTCCCGGTAGAACAACTCATTATCCACACCAGCAAAACCTGTACTCAGACCCCGTTTGATGACGATCGCGTGTTTAGCGCGATCGACCTGAATAATCGGCATCCCATAAATGGGGCTATCTTTCTCAGTTTCAGCCGAGGGATTCACCACATCATTAGCACCAATCACCAAGGCCACATCCGTGCCCTCAAACTGAGGATTGATGTCATCCATATCATAGAGCGCATCATAGGGAACATTGGCTTCAGCCAGTAGCACATTCATATGTCCCGGCATCCGTCCAGCGACGGGGTGAATCGCATACTTCACCTCAACCCCCATCTTGTCCAACTGATCGGCCAGCTCACGGATTGAATGTTGAGCTTGAGCCACCGCCATACCATAGCCCGGCACAATGACCACAGAGCGAGCATAGCCGAGCATCATGGCGCATTCTTCGGGGTCAATGTTGCGAACCACTTTATCCCCTTGACTACCACTACCAGCAGCCGTAGCCGTACCGCCGCCTTCTCCGGTTCCGAAAGCGGCAAACAAGACATTCGTTAGAGAGCGGTTCATGCCTTTACACATGATCACCGTGAGAATGATCCCCGACGCACCAACTAAGGCCCCGGCGATGATGAGCATATTGTTCATCACCACAAACCCCGCTGCACTAGCTGCTAAGCCAGAAAAGGAGTTTAACAGGGAGATGACCACTGGCATATCACCGCCGCCAATGGGGATGACAAACATAATCCCGAGGACGAGGGAAATGGCCACTAAGCCCAAAAACAGGGACGGGGTGGGAGAGGTGGCCACGAGGTAGCCACTACCAATGAGGAAACTCGCCAGCAAAGCCGCGTTAAAGGGCTGTTGCAGGGGAAAGGTAATGGGAGATCCCGAAATCAAGCCTTGAAGTTTAGCAAAGGCAATCAGGGAGCCGGTAAAGGTGACGCCACCAATGAGAACCCCTAACATCACCGTGATCGTCGACCCGGCATTTGGCTCAGCGGTGAGATCAAAGTAATGCCAAAACTCAGCCATCGCCACCAGGGCCGAGGCTGCCCCCCCTAAGCCGTTAAAGAGTCCCACCAGTTGGGGCATCGAGGTCATGGCTACCTTTTGGGCCGTGATCGCGCCAATCACCGAACCGATAGCAATCCCCACCAGAATCATTTGGTGATTGAGAACTTGGCGATCGAGCAGGGTGGCAACGATCGCCACCAACATGGCGATCGAGGCCAGACGATTTCCTTGACGAGCGGTTGCCGGTGAACCGAGGCGTTTCAAGCCTACGAAGAACAGGGAGGCGGCAACCAGATAGCTCAGTTGAATGCCAGTTGGCAAAAAGTCGCTCATGCTTTAGCCTCTTTTTTCTTGAACATTTGCAGCATACGGTCGGTGACGAGGAAGCCGCCGACGACGTTAATGGTGGCGAAGACTACGGCCACCAAGCCGAGAATAACAGTCACGTTCCAATCGCGATCGCCCGCCACAACGATCGCCCCTAATAGCGCAATCCCAGAAATGGCATTAGCGCCAGACATCAGGGGAGTATGCAGGGTTGGCGGAACTTTGTTGATGACCTCGAATCCGGCGAAGGATGCGAGGACAAAGATAAACAAGGCAGCAATAATCGGATCAGTCATATCAAAAGTCCTCCTCGAAACCCCCACCTCGCACCGCAGGTGGGGGAGAAAACAAGCGTCAGCCAGCAGGGTTCAATACCCCACTGACGGACCATCTCTGCGGGCAACTAACTAAAATGCCCGTGGCGCGATAGAGTAACGTAACCTTGCCAGCACTAAACTGACCAATACGCTTCCAGGTCAACCCAGAAACAGAAACCTGCCTGGCGGTATCCCCACTGACATAGCCAACCGAGATGCGACCGGCCATCTCAGCCCGCACCAGATCCCCTTTTCGGAATCCGTGCCGAGTCACCGTTCCACCATACTTACGACGGACTCCATTTTTCCTCGGAACCATCAGGTGCAGTTGCCGACGACTAATGGGTGGCCG
>P_2C_Liq_2_UnCtyDRAFT_1000054_pt1 | contig 27894 bp, 20 predicted proteins | sample Pon2CUnioCityCA_FD_10236 | JGI IMG/M metagenome (IMG submission 10236) | reverse complement strand
CCATTCGCCTGACCGTGGTAGTAAAGTGTGGACATGCGCAAACGCGCGCGGGAGTTGGCAAGGGAAAGTTCGTGTTCCGCGCCGCCGGGTTGCATGGCAGCTACAAAGTGGTCGTATACAGGGGTAAGGTCTACTTGAGTGTGCCTTGTATTGGAAAAGTTAGCAGCGAGCCAATTTTGATGCTCCTGACCACGCGAGGCTTGGTCAGGATGCTGATGGATGGGCATTTCTAGAGTGAGTACTTCAAGCCCAGTACGGGCACAAAGCGTGGACGTGAGCGCCGAATCTATTCCGCCGCTAACACCCACAACAAAACCCTTGACACCTGCGTTCTCAGCATAGCTTTTTAACCAGTTTATAATATGATCTGCTGTTTCCTGTAATTTCATTGCTTTCCCCTTAATTTTGATCCCATGAAAGGCACCTATCAAATATACCTCTTCGCGCTCACCTTCGTTGTCGCTATCGGCTTCTTTATTCAACGGAGTTTTAACGGTTCGAGTTCATTGTATCCCACAGAAAAGGTTGAAAATCACCCTTGGGATGTGCGTAGTTTTGATGAAGTGCTTTTTGGCGGTGATTCACTCAACATAAAAGCATTAACCGCACACTTTCATCCCTTTTTCGCATCTAACCCGCTTCCAAATTTTTGGGAACAAGAGCGCAATAACCCAATCTTACGCGATCATTATACCAACGTCCAAAATCTTATGGACAAGAATGCGATCGCCGATGATCTAAACGCAATAAGTGTACGCGCAAACCGTCATTTAGGACTACCATTGCCGGACCAATTATTCTTTTACATCAGCGGGATCGATCTAGAATCGCCCTGTATCTATTTTCCTGGAATGACGGCAAACGACACGTCGTATGCTTTTGTAGGTTTAGATAATTTCTTGGGCGCTGGCTATCCAGGATACGCGGGAATTCCTGCCTACCAAAACGTTTTATTACGTCAAAGTCAACTGCCCGTTGCTTATGCCCATGCGTTATTAGCAACCCTATCCTTAGAAAACTTTAACGACCCTACCTTAGTCGGTCAAATGGTCTATCATGGAAAAATTGCACTGGCCACCGAAGCCCTTACCGGGTATGCTATCACAACCGGCGAAGTTTTAGGCTATGGACCAGAGGAATGGGACTTTTTAGAAGCAAATGAATCCAATATATGGGAGGTATTGGTACGTGAAAAATTACTTTTTTCTACGGACATGATGGTTCGCCAACGTCTGTCGGAACCGGCACCATTTTCAAAGCTGGGGGGGGGGGGAAGAGTTGCTCGATATATTGGGTATAAATTGGTCAAAAGCTATGCGGAGCACCACCGCGAACTAAGTTTAAAAGAAATCATTAAAATTCGCGACGCACAGAAATTTTTGCGCGACGCACAATACAAACCGTAATGGCTGTACAGAAAGAAAGTGAAATCAGAATCACCGTTGGATTAGATGAAAATAAAATCCCTGAAACCATTACGTGGGATGCCACGGACGGGGGCGTATCGAATGAGCAGGCAAAAGCCCTGATGATGGGAGTTTGGGACGATAAAAATTCCGAATGTCTCCGCATTGATTTATGGACAAAGGACATGCTCATGGACGACATGAAACGCATGTACCACCAGACCTTTATTTCTATGGCAGACGGATATGAGCGTGCGACAGAAGATACCGCCTTAGCGGCAGATATGCGTGACTTCGCACGTTACTTTGGTGAAAAATCAGGTTTGATTTCGCCGGAGAAATAAGAACCGTACAGTTATAGTTTACGATACATTTCAGTGGTGATACTCTTGTTCACCTCATCAATGTAACGCAGCACTTCCTCACGGCCGGATTTACCTTCAGCCGAAGTCATAAATACGGGCGGCAGCGCCTCCCATTGCAATAAAAGCTTCTTTTTGTACTGGGCGATTTGCTTCATGAGAGACGATGAACCCAGTTTATCAATTTTCGTGAAGACGATCGAAAAAGGTATCCCCTCTATACCACACCACTCCATAAATTCCAGATCTATTTTCTGTGGATCGTGACGACAATCAATCAAGACGAAAGTGTTGATTAAGTTATCGCGCTTCTTGATATAGTTAGTGATCATCTCCTGGAAGATGGCGCGATTCTTCTTTGAAGTTTTCGCATAACCGTAACCCGGTAAATCGACGAGGTACCAATCCTCATTGATTTCGAAGTGATTAATTAGTTGTGTTTTCCCAGGTCGCCCAGAGGTCTTTGCGAGGTCTTTGCGTTGCATCAACATGTTGATCAACGAGCTCTTCCCAACATTCGACCTTCCGATGAAGGCAAATTCATTTTTAGTTGGCGCAGGGCACTCTTTAAGTTCTGCAGATGATTTTACGAATTCAGCGCTGTTAATCTTCATAGTTCCTAGGATTGACGCAAAGTTAGACCAATTTATCGAGGCACCTCAAGAATCGCTATTCACAATCTTATTCACACACTGTTTTCACTTCTTCCCACTTCTTCCCACCGCTCTCCGCAGGGCTTAAAGCGAAGTCTGGCATTTTTACTTCCAAAAGTTATCCACAATGTGTATGTTTGTGGGAAATCGTGGGACAAGAATTCTACTTTTGTAAGAGAGCAGTTAAAAACACATGTTAAACCTCATTGGAGTACACGAATGCAAGATGGATGCGAAGGGTCGCATCAGTCTCCCGGCAGCGCTGAAGAAGCAGCTGGCGCCGGAGATGCATGATGCATTTGTACTTAAAAGGAGTGTATTTAACAGTTGTTTGGAGTTGTATCCTATGCAGGAGTGGAATACGGTCATGAACAAGGTCAACACCTTGAACCGTTTTGTCAAAAAACACAATGATTTTATTCGACTTTTTACGGCAGGCGTAAAGCTTGTAGAATTGGACGGTGCATCTAGAGTGGGGATCAGTCCCGACCTGAAGGCATTTGCCAACCTTAGTAGTCAAATCGTATTGAGCGCCCATAGCGGCATCATTGAGATTTGGGATAAGGACGCGTACGAAAACGCCGTAAATGTGGATAGTGATGACTTTGGATTGCTCGCTGAAGAAGTAATGGGCGGAATAAATCCAAGTCAGAATGAGCTATCATGATCCAGTTCTCTTAACGGAATGCCTTGAAGGTTTACGCATCGATCCCACCGGATCGTATGTCGATGTAACCTTTGGCGGCGGCGGTCATAGCAAGGCCATTTTAGACCAATTAACGACCGGTACCCTGTACGCATTTGACCAGGATCCAGACGCTAAAAACAACCTTCCCGACCATCCGAATCTGGTCTTTATTGCAGCGAATTTCCGCTATATAAAAAACCATCTCCGACTACATGGCGCTAAAAAAGTAGATGGCATTCTTGCAGACCTCGGCGTGAGCTCTCATCAGTTCGATGAAGGGTCGCGTGGATTCTCCATTCGCTTTGATGGACCATTAGATATGCGGATGAATCCAGCTATAGGCATTTCAGCAGAGGAGGTGCTAACCACTTACGAGGAACAAGCGCTCTACGATTTATTCAGAAAACACACCGATCTAAAAAGCCTTAAACCGCTCGTTCATGCGCTTTTGCTGGCACGTGTTCAAGCACCGTTGAAGACTACTGCGGAACTGCGTGAATTGTGTGAACCACTTGCACCGCGTGGCGGATGGCACAAATACGTAGCCCAAGTTTTTCAAGGCTTACGCATGGAAGTCAATAAGGAGCTTGAAGTACTAGAAGACCTGTTAAACGGTTGTATTGACGTTCTAGCTCCCGGCGGCAGACTCGTAGTAATGAGTTACCACAGCCTTGAAGACCGAATGGTCAAAAACTTTATCAAAGAGGGCAAGGCCACGGGACAAACAGAATCGGACTTTTTTGGCGTGAAGCGACTCCCGTTTAAAGCCATCACTAGAAAACCTGTGGTCGCAACCGCAGAGGAAAACGCAAGAAATCCAAGAGCTACGAGCGCAAAATTGCGTATCGCGGAGCGCTCAGAACACGAATGGAACCGCGATGAGTAAGTGGAACAACATATCGTCAAAAATTGGGGCAACACTGCGTATTAGTGACGAAGGCATACTGCGTGCACTGCCTTTTGCAGCATGGCTAAGCTTTTTGGCACTGATCTCAATATACACCAGTCACAGTGCAGACCGCAAGGTGCATGAGATAGAGCAGCTAAGTGAAGCCCGACAAGAACTAGAAGCGGAATACACGGAAACGAAAGAAAAACTAACGGATCTCTCTTTGGAGAGCAAAGTCTTGCGCAAGGCAAAAGAACTGGGACTCAACGCGCCTACAGAACGCCCGGGGGGGGGGGCATTGAAATTGGACAAATAAAGAAAAGGATTACTTGGATCAGCGCAGCAGTGTATGCGTTCTTCCTAATCATCCTTGTCCGATTATTCTATGTCTCACTCGTCATGGGACCTGAGCTTAGAGTACAGAGTCAAGAGCGGGTGATTGAGCGCCGACCCATTGAAGCAAAACGAGGCGACATCTACAGTGCAGACGGCAAAACCCTGGCAACGACTAAGCCGGTTTACAACATTCATTTCGACGCGCTAACGGTGGATGCCACTGTCTTCAATGAGGAGGTTGCTGGGCTAAGCGAAAAATTAGCCATCCTTAATCCTAAGCGGAACGCATCGCAATGGGAACGTTATCTCCGTAGTGAGCGAGATAAAAAACACCGCTACATTCCGTTGGCGGCAGATTTGAATTACAGCCAATTGCAGCGGATTAAAACCTACCCCATTCTCTCTCGCGGGGCGTTTCAAGGCGGCTTGATTATTCAAGAAAAGCTCGAGCGCATTCAAATGGCTACCGACGTTCGATCTAGAACTATAGGTCGTGATAAAGATGGTGCGCAAGCCGGTCTTGAGGGTTATTACAGTAATTACTTGCAAGGCAAACCGGGCAACCGACTGATGCAAAAAATCACCGGGAACGACTGGAAACCGCTGGATGATCCGCAAGCCGTAGAGCCCGTAGACGGGTTCGATCTGTTTACCACTATAGATACGCGCATTCAAGATGTTGCCCAGCAGAGTCTTCTTGCCCAATTAAAAAAATACGATGCTGATCATGGAACAGCAGTAGTCATGGAAGTTGCAACAGGACGCATCGTTGCTATGGCTAACCTCGGTCGCAATGAAGACAGTGTTTACAGTGAGCTACGCAACTACGCGGTTTGGGAGCGCACTGAGCCAGGCTCCACCATTAAACTTCTCAGCGCCATGGCGCTGCTTGAAACTGGGGTAGCCGACACCAGCGATAAGGTTGATACAGAAGATGGAGTAGTTACGATTTACGGAAAAAAGGTTAGGGATTCGCGCAAGGGCGGTTACGGCACTATTTCATTGCGTAAGGCTTTCGAGGTTAGCTCGAATACGGGCATTGTGAAATTGGTCCAGAAGCATTTCGAACAGCATCCAGACGACTATGTCGATTTCCTCTACAGCCGCGGTTTTCACGAAACTACTGGCATTACCATTAAAGGCGAAAGCGCTCCAAACATACCAAAACCCAATGATGATCGCTGGTCCGGGATTTCACTTCCGTGGATGGCCTACGGTTACGGCGTCGAGTTCACTCCGCTTCAACTATTGACCATCTACAATGCTGTGGCGAACAACGGGACCATGGTAAAACCTCAGATTGTTGAACGCATCATGGACCACGGTCGGATCGTTGAGGATTTTGAAACCGCTATTCTCAATCCAGCCATATGCTCACAAGAGGTGGTTAAAAAACTCCAGGTTATGTTGGAAGGCGCCGTACAATATGGTACCGCTAAAAATATTTATGACCAGCGGGTTCCCGTCGCAGGAAAAACCGGTACGTGTCAGCTGAACTACTGGCGTGGCGGAAAAGATTACCAAAGCTCATTTGCAGGCTATTTTCCAGCCAATGACCCTAAATACAGCTGCATCGTAGTGATCAATAAGCCGGACTACTACAAGGGCTATTATGGAAACATCGTCGCAGGACCAGTATTTAAGGCCATCGCAGACGAAGTGTACAGCCAGTTGCCTGAACCCCCGACCACCTTAAACAGCGAACAACTCATCGCCGCGCGTACTACTGCCGTCGGCGAAGACCGCTTTGAACAAGCGTTCCAAAAGAACTTCCTACCCAGCCTTAGTGGATTAGATGCGCGCACAGCGACACGAATATTAGAGGGACAAGGAATTGCAGTTTCGCTTATAGGTACAGGTCGCGTAGTACGACAAGAACCGGCTTTAGGTACCCCACTCCACCAATGTTCCACCGTAAAACTAGTACTGCGATGAAACTACTTAAAGACTTGCTTTACGGCGTTCGCATCCAAGAAATCATAGGGAATACACAAATCGCTATTGAGCGCATTTGTTATGATAGTAGAAAGTCCGGGAAGAATGCATTGTTTGTGGCCATTTCCGGTACCCAAGTCGATGGGCACGACTACATCGAAACCGCGCTAGATGCAGGTGCTATTGCAATAGTTTGTGAAAAAATACCTGCGAAAACCAGAGAAGGCATTCATTATATCCAAACAAAGGACAGTGCTTATGCATTGAGCGCCGTTGCGGCGAATTGGTTCGGTAATCCGAGCGAGGAAATGAAAGTTATCGGCGTTACCGGCACCAACGGTAAAACTACAGTTGCCACCCTTCTTTTTGATCTGTTCAGCACACTTGAAGGGGAGCTTTGTGGACTCTTGAGTACCATTTCAGTTCGTATCGGAAGAACAACCGTACCAGCGACGCACACCACACCTGATGCATTGGCTGTTCAAGAGCACATGCGTGCGATGGTAGATGCCGGCGTAAAATACTGCTTCATGGAGGTAAGCTCTCATGCACTGGTGCAACACCGTACAGCGCATGTAGATTTTGACGTTGCCGTATTCACGAATATCACGCGCGACCATTTGGATTACCATGGAGATATGAATGGGTATATAGCCGCGAAGAAACTGCTCTTTGATGGACTCAAATCGGACGCTATTGCACTTTATAACGAGGATACCAAACACGGCCCTACCATGATTAGCACTACGAAAGCTAAGGTGAAGAGCTATGCCTTGAAATTCCCGGCAGATTATAAGGTCAAACTATTAGAGCGTCGGTTTGACGGAATGCTTTTGACTTTAAACGACCAGGAATGCTGGTCGCGCATTCTAGGNGATTTTAACGCTTATAATTTATGTGCCCTTTATGCGGTTGGAATAGAATTGGGTAAGGATCCGCTTCAACTCCTTACCGCTATTAGTCTACTCAAGCCTGTGGACGGTCGTTTCCAAGCCCTTCAAGGAAAGGACATCACGGCCGTAGTGGATTACGCACACACACCAGATGCACTTCAAAATGTGCTAGAAACGATCAAGGACCTGAATCAAGGGAAAGGAAAAGTCATAACCGTAGTGGGCTGCGGTGGAAATAGGGACAAAGGAAAACGTCCTCAAATGGCAGCAATCGCAGCAAAAGAAAGCAATAAAGTGATTCTCACGAGCGACAATCCGCGCGATGAAGAACCCGCTACCATCCTTGCCGAAATGGAGGCTGGGCTCAGTCCCGATCAAAAAGCTCGGGTCTTGACCATAGCGGACCGCGCCCAAGCTATAAAAAGCGCACTTATGCTAGCCCAAGCGGGTGACATTGTCCTCATCGCAGGAAAAGGGCATGAAAAATACCAGGAGATNAAAGGAGTACGAACCCATTTCGATGATGTCGAAGAGGTACAAAACTTCCTAAACCACTAATATTATGCTGTACTACCTTTTTACTTATTTAGACCAAGCCTACGACATTCCAGGAGCCGGTGTATTTCAGTACATCACGTTCAGAGCCGCAATGGCAGTGATTACCTCATTAATCATCTCCATGTTGTTTGGAAAACGATTGATTGACCGGTTACAACGATTACAGGTCGGTGAAACCGTTCGCGATCTAGGCCTGGAGGGACAGAACCAGAAAGCGGGAACACCAACGATGGGTGGTGTGATTATCATTTTGGCTATTGTGGTACCTACCCTGCTTTGGGCAAAATTGGACAACATCTACATTTTGTTGATGCTCATTTCGACCCTTTGGATGGGCGCGATTGGCTTTTTAGACGACTATATCAAGGTCTTCAAAAAGGATAAAAAAGGACTGCGTGGCATTTTCAAGGTGATCGGTCAAATTGTGCTCGGTATCATTGTGGGCAGCACGTTGTATTTCCACCCTGAAGTCACCATCAAAGAAAAGCAACCGGTGGTGGAAAGCGCCTCTTGGGTAGCCGGTGATGATGCGCCTGCGGCAACCTACGGCGATGCCGTAAAGAGCTCAAAAACTACCCTTCCCTTCTTAAAGGACAACGAATTTGACTACGATATTTTCACCCGTTGGATAGGACCTACAGGGTCAAATTGGACTTGGTTGGTGTACATTTTCGCGGTCATCTTTATCATTACAGCCGTCTCGAATGGAGCCAATTTAACCGACGGATTGGACGGGTTAGCCACCGGCACCACCGCCATTGCCGGAACAGCCTTATTAGTTCTGGCTTATGTAAGTGGCTCGATCGTCTTCTCGAGCTACCTCAACATTATGTACATCCCAAATTCAGGGGAACTTGTGATTTTCACTGCCGCATTTATTGGAGCCGCCATAGGATTCTTATGGTACAATAGCTTCCCAGCGCAAGTCTTCATGGGCGATACGGGGTCACTAGCGATCGGCGCCATCGTGGCCGTCATCGCACTCGCTGTTCGAAAAGAGTTCCTATTACCCATCATAGCAGGAGTATTCCTAGCAGAGAATGTTAGTGTCATTTTACAAGTGAGCTACTTCAAATACACGAAGAAAAAATACGGTGAAGGCCGTCGAATTTTCTTGATGAGTCCGCTGCACCACCATTACCAAAAGAAGGGNTACCCGGAAACTAAAATTGTGACTCGATTCTGGATTGTGGGCATCATGCTCGCAGTATTGGCCATCGCAACCTTGAAGCTGAGATAAGTTGAACCATCCTTACTCAAATATCGCCATAATTGGTGCCGGCATTAGCGGCATGGGTGCAGCGCAATTAGCGTATGTACTGGGTATTCCTGCATTTCTTAGCGACGCAAAAGCGCTTTCTGAGAAAGACAAGGAACGGCTCAACCATTGGGGTATCGACTATGAGGAAAATGGTCACGATGTGGACCGACTAAAAGCCGCAGCAGCCATCATAAAAAGTCCCGGCATTCCGCACACGGCAGCAATTATTAAGACACTGAAAGCCGGCGGTGCAGTCGTTTTGGGTGAAGTGGACTGGGCGGCCAACTATACTGCGGCCAAGCTGATTGGCATCACCGGTAGTAACGGAAAAACAACAACCGCTACGTTGTGCCACCACATTATTGCTGCGGAAAAAGATGCTGTTTTAGCTGGAAATGTTGGTCAAAGTTTAGCGGGCACGCTCGCGAACCGAATGCAGCAGGGACAGCCGGATCCTGAAGTGGTGGTTTTGGAGTTGAGCAGTTTCCAATTGGACGATGTCTTCCGATTAAAATTGGACCAAGGTATACTGACTAATATCACCCCGGATCACCTCGATCGGTACGACTACGATTTAAAAAAATATGCGGCGAGTAAAATGCAATTGGCCACCTATACCTCAGGGCAATTCATCTACTGCGATGATGATCCGATCACAAAATCAGCGCTAGAGCAGTGGTTGCAAGACCATCCTAACCCGCCAACGCTATTGGCCTACGGAACAGACGCACCTGCAGGTCCGCACAGAATAACAACGAAAGAAAACAACACAATAACCATTCAATTAAATAACGAAGCAATGACTATTGAAGAACTCGCTTTACAAGGAAAGCACAACATGTACAACAGCATGGCCGCAGGTTTGAGCAGCCGCTTGATGAACATCAGAAAAGAAACCGTTCGCAAACAACTATCGACCTTCGACTCGCTCGAACACCGCTTAGAAAGTGTATTAAACATTAGCGGTGTAGAATACATCAACGACAGCAAGGCAACCAATGTGAACGCCGCGTATTACGCCTTAGAATGCCAAAGCAAACCTGTGGTTTGGATCGTTGGCGGTGTGGACAAAGGAAATGATTACGCGGAATTGCTCCAGCTCGTTCAAGGCAAAGTGAAAGGCATTGTAGCATTGGGCTTAGACAATGAGAAAATCAAAGCAGCTTTTGGAACCGTTCCGGCCTTTGCCGAAGCAGATACGATGAAAGATGCCGTTCGCGCAGCATCAAAGATGGCAGACAAAGGAGATGTAGTATTACTCAGCCCTTGCTGCGCTTCATTCGATCTCTTCGAAAACTATGAAGACCGCGGACGCCAATTCAAAAATGCAGTTCGCATGCTTTAAGACAGTATACGGTGAATACAGTCCATAAATATCTAAAAGGGGACCAATTCCTTTGGGGCCTCATCCTACTGCTCATGCTCGTGAGCTTCTTGCCTATTTACAGTGCAAGCAGCTCCCTTGCGTACAAATTCAGCGGTGGAAACACCTTTAGATTTTTGACCAGACACCTGATACACTTAGTCCTCGGCGGCTTCTTTTTATACAGCGTACACCGATTAAACTTCAGAATCATCGGTAAATTCTCGATCATCATTCTGCCCGCCGCCATCGTTCTACTTGTGGTAACCTTACTTCAAGGCACTACTATGGGCGGTGCAAATGCGGCACGTTGGGTGCGTATTCCGGTTCTAAATATGAGTTTTCAAACCTCAGCTTTTGCTTCGTTAGCGCTGCTGGTTTGGCTCGCCCGGTGGTTAGCAAAACCCCGAGACTTCGCCTTGTTTAAAAGCTTGTATTACCCGCTAGGAGCCATTGCCCTGACGCTAATTTTTATTTTACCGGCCGATTTTTCTACAACCGCCATCATCTTCGGGATGACCTTCATTCTAATGATTGCTGCCGGTGTCCCTTGGAAACATCTAGGCAAAATCATCGGTATTGGAGCGGCAGTTCTCACTCTTTTCATCTTAATCGTCCTTGCCTTCCCTGGAATTTCAAACCGGGTCGATACCTGGAAATCACGGATCGTAAACTTCGGCGCAACGGATTCTGATGCCTCCTACCAAACCGACCTTGCGAAAATGGCCATTGCAGAAGGACAACTCTTCGGCAAAGGACCGGGGAAGAGCGTTCAGAAAAATTTCCTACCGCAATCGAATTCGGATTTTGTATTCGCCGTTATCACGGAAGAGTATGGCCTTGTAGGCGCGAGCGGTGTAGTACTCTTGTATATGGCACTGTTTCGACGTTTTGTCCGAATCGCCCGTCGTGCACACACTAAGTTTGGTACACTACTCGTGTTAGCTGCGGCCTCCGGTATGATCTTACAAACCCTAGTGAATATGGGTGTAGCAACCAACCTCATGCCGGTCACGGGACAAACCCTGCCCTTCTTGAGCGCAGGCGGATCCTCCATCTGGATGACTTGTATTGCATTAGGCATCATCTTAAGCGTCAGTCATACCGATGTCGAGAAGGTGGTGGGTGAAAGTGCACAAAGTCAAGAAGAACACGAAAACGTCGAAGCCCATGTCTAAAAGTTTTATCATCAGCGGAGGCGGAACCGGGGGTCATATATTCCCAGCATTAAGCATTGCTAATGGTCTCAAAGCACGCTATCCAGATGCTGAGATTCATTTCATAGGCGCTAAAGGCAAAATGGAAATGACCAGAGTACCTGCCGCTGGATTTAACATAACGGGGGTACCCATCGCGGGAATTAATCGTCAAAAACCTTGGAAAAGCTGGAGCGTTCCGTTCAAACTGGTTTACGCACTATGGCTGTGCCGCAAGATTTTAAAAACCCGTAAACCCGATGCAGTGATTGGGACGGGCGGCTATGCCAGTGGACCGGCGTTGCTGATGGCACAACGGATGGGTATTCCCACAGTCGTTCAAGAGCAAAACAGCTTCGCCGGGGTAACGAATATCAAATTAGGCGCCAAGGCGAAAGCCATCTGCACGGCATATAAAAACGCGGAGCGGTTCTTCCCAACCGATAAAGTACACCTTACGGGCAACCCCGTGCGAGAAGCGTTTACCAATCCGCTACCGAAACAAAGCGAGTGTAAAAAGGCATTGGGCCTCGACCCGAAACGACCGACACTGCTCATTTTAGGTGGAAGTTTAGGGGCAAGAGCAGTGAATCAGCAGATGGAAAAGTGTCTTCCGATCCTACTGCAACAAGGCTGGCAGATCTATTGGCAATGCGGGAAACTGTACGAAAAAGAATACGTATCGCTTACCTCGGAAACGGTAAAAGTGCATGCATTTATTGACGATATGGCTACTGCTTATGCCGCTGCAGATGCGATTGTAAGTCGGGCTGGAGCCGGCACCTTAAGCGAACTCTGTTTGATCGGTAAAGCTGCAGTGCTCATTCCTAGCCCTAACGTCGCGGAAGACCATCAAACACATAATGCGCGTGCATTGAGCGAAAAAGGTGCAGCAGTGCTCATTCCTGAAATAGAATTGGACCAGCGCTTTACGATTGAGCTTGAAGCGCTGTATCAAAACACCAAGCGCAGGGACCGATTAGGCGAGAATATTAAAAAACTTGCCCTCCCCAATGCAACCCATGATATATGTACCCTGATTAGCGAATTGATTGCGTGATAAAGAAACATTCACATATCGTATTTATTGGGATCGGCGGGATCGGCATGAGCGCATTGGCGCGTCATTTTCTGCATCAAAACATTCCTGTTTTCGGATTTGACCGCACCAAAACGGCGCTGACAGAAGCTTTAGAAAAGGAAGGTGCACTACTTTGCTACACCGAAGATCTCGACGCCTATCCAGGTTGGCCTGTGGCAGAAACCACGGTTATTTACACCCCTGCAATTGCCCCAACGCACCCATGGCGCATATTTTTTGAGGCCTATGAACCCATCAAACGTGCAGCTGCACTGGGACTCATCACGAATGGCCATAAGACACTAGCGGTTGCTGGCACCCACGGCAAAACCACCACGAGTGCAATGCTTACGCACCTCTTAACAGAGGCCGGACTAGATCCTACCGCTTTTATTGGCGGCATCTTAAGTGCATCCGGCACCAACTATAGATTGGGTAACGGCCCGTGGATGATTGTAGAAGCAGATGAATTTGACCGCTCCTTCCTGCATCTTCATCCTGCAGCAGCGGCAATAACCACCGCAGATGCAGACCATTTGGATATTTACGCNGACGAAACCGATTTAACCAACACCTTCGATGCCTTCATTCAACAAGTTGAAGGACCAACTTTTTCTGGAACTACCTTAAAAGAAACTACGGCTGTTGGCAATCCCGAGGATTTTGCCTTTGCAACGAATATTCAATCCAACCAGGGAGCCTATTCTTTTACCCTTCAATTGGACACAAATACGGCAGAGACAAAACTTTTCATGCCGGGTAAACACAACGTCTACAATGCCGTCCTCGCTGCAGCCCTTGCACATTATGCAGGCGTTTCTTTAGCACAAATCGCCACCGCCCTTCCAACTTTTGGTGGAATAAAACGCAGATTTGAATACCACCTAAAGGGAGCTACGACGCTCATCGAAGATTACGCGCACCACCCTACTGAGCTAGAGGCAATGATCGATAGTGTACACGAAATGTATCCAGAGAACACTATTCTACTGTGTTTTCAACCCCATTTATTCAGTCGTACACGAGATTTCTTTGAAGGATTTGTACAGCAGCTCAAACGCGTACATCAATGCATCCTATTGCCCATTTACGCTGCACGTGAACAGCCTATCGACGGTATAAATTCCGAAGCCCTGGCCCTACAAATTCCTGGTGCAAAAACGTGCACAGCAGCCGCGCTCCCAGAACTAGTGGCCCACTTACAATGTGATGTGGTACTCGTTGTGGGTGCCGGCGATATAGGCGATACCGTACCCCACTTAAAAGCCGTTTTACGATGAAAAAGAAGCGACTTTTATATACCGCATTGAGCATCATCTTCGGTACAGGACTGATTTTCAGTGCAGTGCTGAGTATGCAGCACTGGAAAAACGCGGCGTTCAGCACCGTGGAAGTGAAGTTTTACTACCCTGATAATCAAGCACTTGTAGTTAGCTCCGAAGTAGAACCGCTGATTACTTCTTTTTTGGCCGCACAGCCCGATTCCATTGCGCTTAAAACACCTGCATTTTTGTTAGAAACCTCTTTGGAAGCACTGCCGTACGTGGCCGATGCGCAGGTATATTGGAATCTAAATGAGTCTCTAGTGGTAACGGTGGTTTCAAAACAAGCAAAAGCAAAGGTCTTTATGAACGACCAACAGTTTTTGCTCACCCAAACCCACGAGCTGTTGCCCGTACCGAGACAAACACCGCTAGACTTGCCCATCATCACGGGGGTAAATGACAGCACTACTGCCGCTAGAGCCGGTACGTTATTAGATGTAGTGTTTGCCAGTCCGGCATTCACCTCAGACGGCCTCGCGCAGATGGAGGTAAATGCTTCGAATGTTGTGCTCATTCCTCAAGGATATGCGCACCGCATCACGGCAAATGCCGGAAATGAATTGGCCGGTGACTTGCGAAAGTTGAGCGCTTATTATGCCGCTACGCCGACGCAGGATTTAGAAGAAATAAGAAGCATTGACTTGCGATATAAAAACCAAGTAGTAAGCACGACGAGATGATACAGAACGCCCCTTTAGCAGTAGGTCTGGACATCGGAACCACTAAAATTGTAGCCGTGGTGGGCCGATTAAACGAGCACCGCAAGATTGAAGTCTTGGGTATCGGAAAAAGTAAAAGCCTCGGTGTCCAACGCGGGGTGGTAGCAAACATTACGCTCACCATCGAGAGTATTCAAGCCGCGGTAAAAATGGCCGAAGAAAATTCTGGCTTGAAAATTACTGAGGTCATGGTGGGTATTGCCGGGCAACACATTCGCTCGATGCAACATTCAGACTACATCATGCGCGAAGATGCAGAGGCTATTATCAATGTGGAAGATCTCGCTTCTTTGCAAAAAAACGTCCACAATCTCGTTATGATGCCTGGGGAGCAAATCTTACATGCATTGCCTCAAGAATACAAGGTGGATGGGGATGCCAACATTGTCAACCCACAGGGAATGTACGGATCGCGATTAGAAGCCAATTTCCACATCGTCGTTGGTCAAATTGCCTCCATTAAAAACATCGCACGCTGTGTCGAACAGAGTGAACTGAAAGTAGGCGACATAACGCTTGAACCATTGGCTTCAGCAGCAGCCGTTCTCGCAGAAGAAGAAAAAGATGCGGGTGTAGTCCTCGTCGATATCGGCGGTGGAACGACCGACATTGCCATTTTTAAGGACCAAATCATTCGTCATACTGCAGTTATACCTTTTGGTGGCAAAGTCATTACCGAAGACATCAAAGAAGGGTGCGAAATTATCGAGAAACAAGCGGAGACCTTGAAAGTGAAGTTTGGCTCTGCGTGGCCAGGAGAGAACAAAGACAATGAGATCGTGAGCATCCCTGGACTCCGCGGTAGACCGCCAAAGGAAATCAGCTTAAAAACATTGTCGAAGATTATCAATGCACGCGTTCGTGAAATCATGGAAAGTGTCATTGCAGAAATCCGCAATTACCAACAAAACGATCCGCGAAAGCGACTTATCGGCGGTATTGTTCTGACCGGAGGAGGTTCGCAGTTGAAGCACATGAGCCAATTGGTCGAATACCTCACCGGCATGCCGACACGTATTGGTTACCCGAACGAGCATTTAGCGAGTGGATACGTCAAGGAATTGGCCTCACCCGTTTATGCAACCTCCATTGGTCTATTGAGCATGGCGTTAGAATCGCAGGACCATCCTATGGCTTACGACCCTAGAGAAACTGAGCAGCCCATCGTTCCTGAAACTCCCATTGCACAAGAAGAAGAACAAACCGAAGAAGTTGAAGGCGCACCGGATCAAACGGGCAGTACACAAGCAGCGCCGCGTAAAGATCCTTTCTGGAAAGGCTTTATGAACAACATCAGAGAGTGGCTAGAAAACGACGAAGACATCGAATAACCGAACAACCATGATAGAAGACGGAATTCAATTCAACCTTCCTAAAAACAGAAGCTCAGTCATCAAAGTTATTGGTGTAGGAGGCGGAGGATCTAACGCAGTTAACCACATGAAAACTGTGGGTGTGAATGGCGTGGATTTTATTATTTGTAACACAGATGCGCAGGCACTTTACCATAGTCCAGTCGCGAATAAGGTCCAATTAGGCGCTTCACTCACCGAAGGACTGGGTGCTGGAGCAGATCCTGAGATTGGCCGCAGTGCTGCGGAAGAAAGTATTCAAGAGATTCAAAACATTCTCGAAACCGGTACTAAGATGTGTTTCATCACGGCCGGCATGGGCGGTGGTACGGGTACAGGAGCTGCACCCATTATCGCTAAAGCTGCACGTGAAATGGGCATACTTACCGTGGGAATTGTAACGGCCCCCTTCTCTTTCGAAGGGAAAATGAGAGCAGATCAGGCAGAGGAAGGCATCAAAGCGATGCGCGATGCGGTAGACAGCCTCATTGTCATCAACAACGACAAACTGCGCCAGGTCTATGGTGATTTAGGGTTTAGAAATGCGTTCAGCAAAGCCGATGAGGTTTTGGCCGGAGCAGCTAAAGGCATTGCCGAAGTCATTACGAACCACTATACGCAGAACATTGACCTGCGCGATGCCAAAACCGTCCTAGAAAACAGCGGGTCCGCTTTGTTTGGAACTGGCGAAGGCGAAGGTCCAGGCCGTGCGGCAGCAGCCGTAGGTGCAGCATTAGACTCGCCACTACTGAATGACAACCACATTAAAGGTGCTAAAAACGTCTTGTTGTTGTTGACTTCAGGGGACGGTGAGCAGGAAGTAACCATCGATGAAATTGGCGAGATTACCGACCATATCCAACGCGAGGCAGGTGGAAATGCGAATGTGATTATGGGAATTGGCTCTAGTGAAGAAACAGGCAGCCGCATTACATGTACCATCATCGCAACCGGATTCCCAACAGGCACCCAAGTACTCCCTTCAGACAAGCCGGAAGTGGTGAAATACGACCTCGATACCAACGAAACGGGGGATGTACCCACGCCACAAACCGCCTTAGAAGAAGTTCCTAGTGCGGCGTCTTCAGAACGCGTTGTGATGGATCTGGAAACCTTTGAAGAAACGGCAGAACCGGAAACAGAAGTGTATTCAGAAGCTGCCCCAGCAACCACTGAGGCTACACCTGAATTGGACGCAGAAACCGAAGGCTTCCCGCAGCTACCTGATGAAGATATTGACGCCACCTTTGAAGCGACTCTCCATAACGACGCGCAAATCAACGAGGAGGAAGCCCCTACGGTTCATGTCCTTGAGTGGGATATGGAAGAGGACTCCGAGGAGGCCGTCGTGAAGGAAGAAGTTGTAGACGAATCGGACTACGACCTAAATGACGAAAAGGACTCCAATGAATCATCGGTCTTATCTGGAGGATGGGATCTGTTCTCGCAAGATGAATTGATTGAAGAAGAAATGGAATTGACCTTTGTTGACGAGGATGAATCTGATGCCGTACTTGCTGAAGAGGAGACCACAGTTGAGGCACATTCTGAAGCTGACTTTGATGCACCCGCCCCACCTCAAATGGAGCGCAACACGCTGGATTCGCAAGAGGAAAACGAGGAAAAAGTTATTGCCACGTTCTCCGCTCTTGAAACACCTACTAAAGACTTTGAGAACGCTCACATTCCCAACGAGGACGCAAAAGCGATCGGGGAAGAGCGCAGGTTTACCCTCGAAGATATCGATGGTGATGGCTTTACGCTTGAGATCGAGGACCTGGATACGCCGCAAGAACCTCGCAACCACAACGACAGTATAGAAGATACCCAATACGACCCTTTTGATCTTAGCTTGAGTGAGATGCCCGAACTCAAGCAGAAGGCGGAACAAGAAAGTGTGGAGAGCAGTTTTACTCTGGCCAATAAAGAATTTGATTTAGAGCCTCAAGCGCACAGCACCATGACTGAAGTTGAAACGCTTGATCAGGAGGACCCAGCATTGCATTTTCAGATCAAAGAAAGTGAGACTCCAGCGGTAAAGGAAACACCGGAAGAAGCGACTAATTTTGACATGGATCAACCCCTGAGCCAGATGCCTAAGCGGACGCTCAGTGATTTGCCACCGAAAATCCAAGACCGTATGTCACGCTTGCAATCGTTCCAATACCAATTCAAAGCCAACCTGCAGAACCTGAGTGAAGCGGAACGCGTTCCCGCATATATGCGCCAAGGCATGGAAGTGGATTTAGATCATAAAAGCAGTGAACAACCCTCTAACATTGGCGTTGACAACGATGGAAACATCCGAACAAATAATTCATTTTTACACGATAACGTAGATTAATTATGTCACTAGAAGCACAAATCATGACCGATTTAAAATCGGCTATGAAAGCAAAAGACCGCGTCGCTCTTGAAACCCTTCGCGCCATAAAAACTGCGATTCTCAATGAGAAAACGGCAGTAGGAGCAGGAGTAATGACAGCGGCCGACGAAATGAAGCTTCTGACAAAGTTGCGAAAGCAACGCGTAGAAAGCGCCACCATTTTTAGAGCACAAAACAGAGCGGATCTTGCTGAACCGGAAGAAGCTCAGCTCGCGATTATCGAACGCTACTTACCCGAAATGCTCTCTGAGGCAGCGATCGAATCAAAAGTTAAGGACATCATTGCAGCCGTAGGCGCGACATCCATGGCAGATATGGGCAAAGTAATGGGCCAGGCGTCTGCTGCGATGGCGGGTCAGGCAGATGGTAAAGTGATTAGTGGAATAGTGCGTAAACTCCTCGCTTAAATTCACATTCAGTTAATAGTAAAAGCCCGGCCTTCGCCGGGCTTTTTTAGTTAAATTTGTGATCATTAATAACTACAGTTGTGAGACGATCCTTTCTTTTGGTATTGAGCATTTTAACACTAAACAGTGTTGCACAAGACCGTACCGTACGTCTTATGACTTACAATCTTTTGAATTACCGCAATACGACTAGCTATTGCACGGGTTCAAACAACAACTCCAGCAGCAAAGAAGGACATTTAGAAACCATCCTAAGCGAAATAGAACCGCATGTGGTGGTTATGAACGAAATAGGCAGTAACCCAAACAATCTTACCTACCTCCTTAACAACGCATTTAATACCGGTTCAACTACACACTGGGCCATGGCGAACCATGTACACAACGGTTTTTCCTCGCTGGTCAATGGCGTAGCATACCGAAGTGATATTTTAGGCATCACAAACCAGTGGGCAATCACTAAAGACGCCGATAACAATGCTTTAGTTCGAGCCATCGACATCGTTCGCTTCTTCTACAAAGACGCGTTGTTGCAAGGCAATAGTGATACTGCGACATTCGTTGTTATTGGCGCACATTTTAAAGCAGGAAATACCTCTTCTGACGGTGCAGAACGCAACAAAGCGGCTACAGCAATCATCGACTGGGTCGACGCGCACAACTTTGAGAACGTTTTCTTATTGGGTGATCTCAATACCTATTCCAGCAACGAAGCTTCTTTTCAAAGCTTGATCGGAGGAAATACCTTTCGCTTTGAAGATCCCATTACCTCTAATGGAAACTGGCACAACAACAGCAGTTTTGCTTCCATACACACCCAGAGTACTCGTACTTCAGGGAATTGTCATTCCGGCGGCGGTTTAGATGATCGCTTTGACCACATTCTCTGTTCGGAGGCCATTATTGAAGGCGACGAACAAATCACCTACGCCCCAAACAGCTATTTTGCCGTAGGAAACGACGGAAATCATTTTAACAATGCTATTACTTCTGGGACTAATTACAGTGTGAGCAGTGCTGTATTGAGCGCCCTATATGCATTGAGCGATCACCTCCCGGTGATTGTAGATATCGAAATTGAAGGACAACAGTTGGCCATAGCATCGCATGAAGGGAATTGGACCCTACCGAATCCCATGCCTACAGGTGCTACACTAACACTACCGGAGCAGAGTAGATTACACATCAGCACGTTGGCAGGGCAAGAATTGTTCGAAACCTCCGAAACTACCTTTACCGTTCCCGTACTACCAAAGGGCACGTACCTTCTTCGTTTAGAGACCATGAACGGTCACACCACGCGTAAAATCATTTTTTAATGCAGCACAGAATCCTCCTTCTTTTCGCCCTTTTGTGTAGCCTTTTTACGCAAGCACAAAACTTTGAAGAGTTCCAAACAACGCAGGCGAACATTCGACTCTCCGCGACGAACGCCGGTACTTTTGGGAACGCCTTCAGAGGATATAAAGACGGTTCAGGCACTCCTTCATTAGAGTACCCTGCTGGTTCGGGAATTGAACACTTATTTGAAGGCGGTATTTGGATTGGCGGCACAGCTAATGGTGTTATTCGTGTCAGCACTTCTGCATACGATTCGCCGCAGGGCTATGCTCCTGGCCGTGGAGGATTTGAATTCAATCCGGTCCCAGGAATGCCCGTCAAAGAAATGAGCAGTTTAAGAACTTCTCCGAAGTTTAATTCCGCGGCCATTTCCCATCAAGATTTTATTGCCCATTTTTCTGATTCTACTTTATTGGTGCCGGGAACCTCTATCCCAATCAACAATCACATTAACCCGATGGATATTGTTGCAGAAATGCGCCTATTGAATTGGAACTACAGCTTTTCGGATTTCATGGCCATGTGTTCACTAACCCTCTACAACACGGGGGACCAAACCTTTGAAGATCTTTACATAGGGTTATGGAACAATACAGTGGTACGAAATGTGAATATTACGCCTGCAGGAGCGGGTGGTGCTACCTTCTATTCTCAAGGCGGAAATGGCTTTGTGGACAGTTTGAATCTCGCCTATTGTTACGATGCCACTGGTGACGAAGGATTTACCGACAGCTACGTGGGCCAGGTATTTTTAGGTGGTGAAGACAAACAAGGCTTCCGCCACCCTAGAACGGATTCCAGTTTTAGAGTTAACTACAACGCCTGGGTGTTCAATAACAGTGGACAAAGCACCTTCTTTTTTCCGACCACAGACCAGCAGCGCTATCAAAAAATGATGGACGGCTTTAACCACAATCCATGCTGGACCAACCCTTCATCTGCAGGCTGTGTGAGCACACTAGACGTAGATCTTCAAAGCGAGCTCAACAAAAGTGGAAACCGATCTGATCTCATTTCAGCTGGTCCGTTCAGCACCTTTGCGCCAGGAGATACCATCAACATCGCTTTTGCCTTTGTGGTGGCAAAGAAAATGGAAGACGGAAACCCAAATGCCCAAAACAATGCGGTTCAACGCAGTGGATTGCTCAGCGCAGCGAATTGGGCACAAACCACTTACAATGGAGAAGATGGCAACTTCAACGGTGTTTTAGATCCAGGAGAAGATAAAGACGGTAATGGGGAAATTACACGCTTCATCCTTCCTACACCACCCTCCATTCCCTATTCTAGAGTGGAGGCCGGAGAAAATAGTGCAACCATCTATTGGGCGAGCAATAGTGTTACAAGCGTTGACCCCATCTCCAAAAAACAAGATTTCGAAGGGTTCAACATCTACGCTACTAGCACGGGCTTTGATGTGTTCGGTACCCCAAACCTTGCTGAAGATTTAAGCTTAGTTGCCTCTTTTGACAGCACCGGAAACGATTATGGAATGAATAACGGATTTACGCCGGTATTGCTTCCCACACCTAAACAGTTCGAGAACGATACAGTGGTTTATGAATATGCCTACACGCTTTCACCACTTCCCAACGGATGGCAAACCGCAATGGCTGTTACCGCTTTTGATAAAGGCGATCTAAATGCTGGTCTTGAAAGTCTTGAAAGCTCCGCCCTCGCAAACGTAACACGCGTCTTCCCCGGTACAGAAGCTGCGGATGAAGAAGATCGGCCGTATGCTTATCCCAACCCCTATTACCTGAGTGCAGGATGGGAGGGACAGAGTAACTTCCAGGAAGAAAGTCGTAAAATCATTTTTGCCAACCTTCCTGCACATTGTCAAATCACAATCACCACAGCGGCAGGCGATCTGATCGATACGTTTGAACACACCCCTAATTACAATGGCTCAGATACCCGTTGGTTTAGAACCTTCGGATCAGAAAATCCCGTTCAAAATACCTTCTCAGGCGGAGAGCATGCTTGGGATTTATTATCAAAAGAGAGTCAAATCATCGCTCGAGGTACCTACCTTTTACATGTACAAGATTTAGAAACTGGAAAACGAACTACAGAACCCTTCATAATAGTTAAGTAATGAGAAAACATCTACTCACCCTTTTAGTTGCTGCATTCGCATCAACTGCTTTTGGCCAATCCTACGTTAGCATCAGTGCAATTAATAACGTTTCGGCTTCAGATCTAGCTGCTTGTAATGATACCTCCGCCTACCTCGGGCAGACCATCATCACCCGTGGAGTTGTGGTTACCCCCGGTTGGGCTACAGAAGTAGCTTCCGGTTCGGTAACCGGAGGAATTCGTCCTTTTATTTTTATACAAGACACTGCAGTTGGTGGACAAAGTTCGCCTTGGGCAGGAATTGAAGTTATGGGCGTGTATTCAGCCTCAAACGGATCGCTTCAAGTGCCTTCCACCTTTACCCAGGTGCTTCCTGGAGACATCGTGGAGGTCAAAGGTTTGGTGGGCGAATACAACGGTTCGAACCAATTAAGTCTGGTCGATGCCAACAGCTTCAGTATCATCTCAACAACCACAGATCCTGTGATCAGTGATACGATTTCCTTAGGGGATCTTAACGACAACCAACAGGTCAACCAACTCACCACCGGTGAACAATACGAAGGTTCTTTCGTAACCTTAGAGAACCTCACTGTGACTACCGTAATTCAGTTTTCCGGTAACCGCGTCAGTTTCAACGTAGCCGATGCCAATGGAAACGTGATCAACGTGAGTGACCGATTCTTAGCTCAAAAACTCTCATCGTACAGTACAGTGAATCCGAACTCACCGCAGTCGCAGGGTTCCTTTGTACCTCCAGTCCCTGGAACATTCCTAAACTCATTGAGTGGTGTAGTTCGTCACGACGCCAACGGTTGTACCGGTGATAACGGACGTGGCTATGAAATCAATCCATTTGACAGCACACATTATGATGTAGGCTATGCGCCGCCATACATCGCAAACTTCGAGCGTGATCCATCCGTACCTACTTCTAATCAAGACGTTGAAATTATCTGTAACATCACAGATTACGACGGTACTGTCGATAGCGTTTGTATCGCTTGGACTGCAGATAATGCAGTGAGTATTGCGAACATGCCTAAATATACCTTCCCTTTGAGTGCAGGTACAACGGATGAATACGANTACGAAATTCCTGCACAAACCGACGGCAGCACCGTACGTTACTACATTTACGCTGCGGATAACGACGGGAACGAAAGTTGGTATCCAACAAAACCGACGACGCAAGCCTCACCCAATATTGAATTCTATACGGTCCGTGATAATGGAATGCTCGTCTACGACATTCAATACACCATGGATCCATTTGGAGACAGTCCTTTAGAAACGCAAGAGGTGACCGTCAAAGGGGTAGTAACCGCTTCTACTAAAATTGGCGATTTAGGGTACCTCTACATTCAAGATGAAACCGGTTCTGCATGGAGTGGGATTTGGTGTGTGGGTATTGGACTGAACCAATTTTACCGCAACGAAGAAGTTGAAGTAACTGGCGTGGTAGAAGAATACTACGGAATGACCCGCCTCAATGTTACTTCTGCAAACAAAACAGGCAACTTAGGTAACGTAAGCGCTACCGTGCTTGATCCTTCCGATTCTGCATCTTATGCAAACTTTGGCTGGGAGCCGTACGAGAGTATGTTTATCCGCTACGAGCAGCCGAACGGTAAACTACACATTAGCCAAACGAATTTAGGTTTTGGTGATTTTGCTGTAAGCAGCTCTAATACTGCCGCAGTAAGCCATAGTGGTCGCGTTCTTGCAGGACGACAAAGCACTACTGCATACAGTTCATTAGATGTACAATTGGTCACTGACACGTCATACAGCAGTTTAGACGGTGAGATGAATGTAACACCAATCGTTGTTAATGATACCATGACTTTTGATGCCATCGAAGGCATCCTGTTCTATGGATTTAGCAACTACCGTTTGGTACCGCGTAACAACAATGATTTTATCGGTGCAAACGTAACGTTGGACAGCATAACTGTGGCGAATTCACCGATCAGCGTCGTAGAATTGGGCCAAATGAATGTTGCCTATTACCCGAACCCTGTAAATAATCAGTTGACCGTTAAAGCACCTATGGATGGTGTATTAGCGATTTACAATAGCGCGGGAAAACGAGTGTTAGGTGAGCGTTTCTCGCAAGAGTCAAATGTAGATGTAAGTGCATTACCTAATGGTTTGTACTTACTAAGTCTCGAAGGATCAACAGGCCAATTCTTTACTCGAATTTCTGTACAACACTAATTCATGAAATACCTACTGTACTTCGCGTTAGCGGTACTTGTCTTTAGTTGCCGCGGGACGGACAATCCCGTGGCAAACAAGGCACCTGAAACACTGCTTCAAGTAGACAGCATTGTGCGTTCAGGTGACCTGCGATTGGGAACAAACGTTACCCTGCATTGGTACGGTATGGATGTAGACGGCTTTATTAAAGGATACCACATCACTGTGGATGAAAGCACAAGCTTTACCGAACGTACAGACAGCACCTTCAGCTTTAGTATTGAAGCGGGTCAAGATACCACTGACATTCTACTCACGGTGGCGGCAGAAGATAACGAAGGACTGATCGACCCTTCCCCTGCTACGCTTATTGTACCTATAAAGAATGCTGCACCTGAGGTAGCCATTGATCCGGACGGACTGTTATCAGATAGTGCATTCATTGTAGCTACGGTGGATTGGCGGGCAACGGATGCCGATGGAGATGAAACCATTGAAAGTGTAGAGTTCAAATTGAATACCGGAAATTGGGTGGAAATAGGCTCCTCCGTTTCTTTATTATCCTTTGCAACGGATCCTCAAGGCAACGTCGCTTATTACAAAAACGCGGGCTTTATTGATTCCATACCTGGTGCCGATTTGCAGGGTGAAAATTTCATTTTCCTCCGTGCTAGAGACCGCGCAGGGGTTTACTCCGCTGTGGATACTACGGCAGGATTCTATTGGAAAGCTGCAAATAGTGCTACCCTCGTTATAAACGGACAACCGGAATACATCGGAAGTACGTACAAAGCGTGGATGGACAGTGCAAATGTTCTTTACGACTACTTACAAATGGATGCGGTCAGCGGTGCAGGAATTCCTGCTTATTGGGACCCCACCTTTGAAATCATCATGTCGAGCTATTCTAAAATTGCACTCTTCACAGATGCCACGGTATTTCCAACAAAATCAGGCGACGACTACCTCCTCAATATTCTCGCATTAAGCACACAAAAATTCCTTCAAAAAGGCGGGAAACTATTTACCGCATCGCAGTTTTCATCGAATATGGCCGGCGGTGCCTTTTTAGATGTTTTTCCTGTCGAGAGTTTAGTTTTTAGTAGTGGACAGGCGCGTTTGACCAACGACAGTACCCTAGCTCCTCTACAACCCGGGTTTCCATCGCTCCAGCCTCAAAATATTGTCTTAGGTATTACACCCATTGTCCCCTCTGCAGATGCAACGGCGCTCTATGACGGACAGATTACAAAAATTGCAGGATGGAGCGGCTCGACTACTATGGGCGCGACTCGGACACAAAACGGCAGTATTAATCAGGTGTTTGTGGCTTTGCCATTGCACGTTTTTAATAGACCCACCAACCACGGAGGCCTACTCCTAGACCATGTATTCAATGCGGTATTCTAAAGCCCTATTTACCCTAACCTTCATCTTGTGCCAATTCCTAGTTGCAGCACAGGAAAAAGGCGTCTTGCGTGGGCAAGCCCTCGAGAAAGGTACTAAAGAACCGCTGCCTAATGCCGCAGTAACTATTGTGGGTACGTTCTATCAAACGCTCACAGATTTTGATGGAAACTTCGAAATACGCGACATTAAACCCGGAACCTACAGCGTCAAATTTCAGTTCATAGGCTACCAACCTATCCTCTTCAATGATATTAAAATCACGAGTAAAAAACCGGTGACCATAACCGCAGAAATGCAGGAGCAGAGCGAAATGCTCAATGCTGTAACTGTTGTTGGACGAAAGAACCAGGTGGATCTTGAAAAAGCATCTTCTGCCATTACACTTACAGGGAATGAAATTGGAAAGTTGGTTGCAAAAGGCGTTGAAGACGTTTTGGCCCAGCAAGCCGGTGTACAACGTACTACTGACGGGTTACAAATTCGTGGAGCGCGCGTTTACGAAACAGAATATCTTATTGACGGAATTTCAGCACAAGATCCCCTCGCTGGAACCGGAGGCGGAGTGAGTGTCAGTTCCTCTTCCGTAGGCTCACTTAATCTGATGACCGGTGGTGCAAGCGCCGAATACGGTGGTGGTTCAGCCGGTATTATTAATACTCGTATTAAAGAGGGCGGTGAAAAATTCAGCTGGGGTTTGAATTATCAAACGGATCAAATCGCAGATGCGACTTCTTTCAATACCGATGAATTGGAAGTCACCTTGAGCACACCCGTACCTTTCACAAAGAAAAAACTTCGCCTATTCACTACGGCGCGCGGTCAATGGACGGATCATTATTTTGGGTCCACTGCCACCCAATTAAAATCCAGTTTATTCCCTGATCAACCCGAGTTTTGGGCACCACGTCAAAGCAATGATTATACCCACACCGTGAAATTAAGTTATGCGGACAAAACTGTAGGAAAGTTGACGTTAACCAACAGCCACAGCCTCAAGGTGAATCAAAATTCACGAACGTTACAAATCGTTGGATTCGATGCCCTACTTACGCCCGGTTTTCAATACGACAGAAGTAACAATCTAGATAACGCAACGACCTACACCCACCACAGTAACCTCACCGTACTAGGTTGGAACAAACGCATCAACGCAAAAACTGGCCTAACCGTCAGTGCCGGTAGACTCTTCACCAACCTTAGAGCAGATGCCAATGGTCGTCCATTCCGGGCAGAAACGGTCGATCAGATTTATGATGAAGCCTACATCTTCACCGGTAACCTTACTGTCTTTAATCCGAACGATCCCTACGGTAATTATTACCTCATTCCAGGAAACGGATTGGTTAACAACGGCGGTATAACGCCCATATGGCACGACCATTACGCTGCAGAAAATACATTCAAAGGGAAATTGACCTTCCAGCCCAATTCCATTCACACCATTAGTGGTGGACTAGAACACGCATTGACAGAATACCAATGGGTCGACGTGTACCGTCCCTGGGTAGGTGCACCCATCGTTTTGAACGACAGTACTACCACCCCGTCAGTATCCATTGGTTCCAGCAACGATATCTGGAAAGTAAGTCCACAAAAAGGAGGACTCTTTGCGCAAGACCGCATAGAATACAAAGGCGTTAAAGCCACTTTAGGGATGCGATTCAACTATTGGGCCCCCGGAAAATTTGCAGATAACGCGGTGGCCGATTCCTCCTCGCCCGTCCTCCCCGCCATTCGCGATGCATACAACGAAAACTCGTTCAATGCTGGAGGTTTGAGTTGGAAAGTTCGTCTACTTCCACGTTTAAATGTGAGTTTCCCCGTTACTGAGAATAATGTTCTCTACTTTAATTACGGACACAGTATGCGGATGCCACACCCACGTTTCATGTATGCAGGTCTTGATCCGCAATACCAGGACCGTAGCTTCTTGTCTTCGCTAGGTAACCCAAACCTCAATCCCGAGGTAAACATCTCCTATGAAGTCGGGTACAAAACTTTAGTTGGGAGCCGGATCGGTTGGACCATCAATGCGTTCAACAACAACCGCTT
>P_2C_Liq_2_UnCtyDRAFT_1000053_pt1 | contig 28270 bp, 23 predicted proteins | sample Pon2CUnioCityCA_FD_10236 | JGI IMG/M metagenome (IMG submission 10236) | reverse complement strand
GTGGTGATTTGAATGATATGGTAAAAGTGAATATCTTTTTGATTGATTTAGGTCAGTTTGCGAAAGTGAATGAAATCATGGCGCAATATTTTGCCACACCATATCCAGCGCGCGCAGCGGTTCAAGTAGCGGCATTACCAAAAGGTGCACAAATCGAAATTGATGGCGTTTTAGAACTGGCTGAGTAACATCTATGACTCCTGAGCGTCTTCAGCGTATTAACGATATGTTAGCTCTGCGTCAAACAGATTTGACAGTTCTACTTGAAGAAGTGCATAAACCGCACAATGTCTCGGCGATCATTCGCTCTTGTGACGCGGTAGGTGTGCAAAATGTGCATACTGTTTGGTTTGAAAAAGTTGCGACTATTCGTCCTATTTCTATGGGCGCACATGATTGGATTGATATTCATTCACACCGTTCTGTGGAACAGGCGATTACCCAGTTAAAAGGCGAAGGAAAGCAAGTGCTTGTAACGCATTTGTCAGATACTGCAATTGATTTTCGTGAAGTCGATTATACCAAACCAACGGCTATTATTTTTGGCCAAGAGCGGTTTGGTGCAACAGAACAGGCAATAGCGCAAGCTGATCAAGATATTGTTATTCCAATGATGGGAATGACACAATCTTTAAACGTTTCTGTTGCTGCTGCACTTATTTTGTATGAAGCGCAACGGCAGAGACAAGATGCCGGAATGTATGATAATACTCAGTTACCCGAAGATTTACGCCAACGAATTCTGTTCCGAGGAGGACATTCTCTCGTATATAAACAGTGGCAGGAGCATGGTGAGTTACCCTATCCTGAAATTGATGAACAAGGCGAAATTGTTGCTGCAGATGCGTGGTGGCAAGCTTTAAAACAAGGGAATCCAAACAGGCTATGACCAGTACCGGTGGATTAGGGCATCGTCCCGTAAGTGAACTTAAAGGCGTTGGTCCTAAAATGGCAGAAAAGTTGTCTGGGTTTGGGTTACGTACTATTCAAGATGTCTTGTTTCACTTACCTCATCGTTACGAAGATCGCACACGGATCTACAATGTGTGTGATTTATATCACGGTCTGCATGCTTCTATCCAAGGTGAAATTACGCATAGTGAAGTGACGTTTGGGCGCCGTCGTTCTCTGGTCGTCAAAATTGCAGATAGTAGTGGTTCTATCACTTGTCGTTTCTTTTATTTTAATGCAACTCAAAAAAATGCAATGGCTGTTGGTCAAACAATACGAGCTTATGGTGAGTTTCGTCGCGGTAAGAATGGTCTAGAAATCGCACATCCCGAGTATAAAATTATTCAAGACGGTGAAGTTGTTGCTGTCGCAGAAAGCTTAACACCAGTATATCCTGCAACGGAAGGGATCAAGCAGGTCACTTTGCGGAATTTAACTGAACAAGCTCTTCTTGCTTTGCAAAAAGGTGCGTTAGCAGAATTATTACCCGATGGTTTATACGATACTCAGTTATCGCTCAAAGATGCATTGTTAACAGTGCATCGGCCAACACCTGATATATCGATGGAGTTGATGACTGAGGGTAAACACCCCGCGCAACAACGGCTGATCCTCGAAGAACTAATGGCACATCACTTAAGTATTTTGCAAGTCCGAGCGAATAATGTGGTGCAACCTGGTTTTGCGATCACCGAAGGTCTTGACTTGCAGGCTCAGTTCTTAGCGACCTTACCTTTTTCACCAACGGATGCTCAAGCCCGTGTGACTCGAGAAATCATGCATGATATGGCGCAACCGTATCCGATGATGCGATTAGTCCAAGGTGATGTGGGTTCAGGCAAGACCTTAGTGGCTGCTATGGCTGCTTTACCTGTCATAGCTCAAGGCTATCAAGTCGTATTGATGGCGCCCACTGAATTACTTGCAGAGCAACATGCAAATAACTTTGCGCAGTGGTTGGAGCCTTTGGGAATAAATGTGGGTTGGTTAGCAGGTAAGTTAAAAGGCAAGGCACGTGATAGTGTATTAGAACATCTGGTGAGTGGCGATGTACAACTTCTCGTCGGGACGCACGCGGTATTCCAAGAAAAAGTTCATTACAAAAACTTAGCGCTGGTGATTATTGATGAACAGCATCGCTTTGGGGTCCATCAGCGTTTAGCGCTTAGAGAGAAAGGAGAGCAACAAGGCGCGTTCCCACATCAGCTTGTGATGACAGCTACGCCTATTCCAAGAACCTTAGCCATGACAGCATATGCGGATTTAGATACCTCGATTATTGATGAATTACCGCCAGGTCGGACACCCGTCAAAACCGTTGTTATTCCGAATGCGCGTCGCGATGCGATTGTTCAGCGTGTGCATACTTCTGTGACCGAAGATAAACGCCAAGTGTACTGGGTTTGTACCTTAATTGAAGAGTCTGAGGTATTACAAAGCCAAGCCGCTGAGGATACTTTTGTTGCACTAAATACAGCCTTACCGGATTTGAAAATAGGCTTAGTTCACGGCCGATTACATGCCAAAGATAAACTCGAAATCATGCAGCAGTTTAAAGAAGGTAAGCTAGACGTGCTGGTGGCAACGACGGTAATTGAGGTTGGGGTCGATGTACCTAATGCCTCTTTAATGATTATTGAGAACCCTGAACGTCTTGGATTAGCTCAACTGCATCAGCTGCGTGGACGGGTGGGTCGTGGTTCGGTGGAAAGTCATTGTGTATTAATGTATGACGGGAATTTATCGAAAACGGCAACGAAACGCTTAGGTGTACTCAGAGAGTCTAACGATGGCTTTTATATTGCACAGATGGATTTAGAGATCCGTGGCCCAGGGGAAATTTTAGGCACTAAGCAAACTGGTTTAGCGGATTTAAAAATTGCTGATTTAGTACGAGACGGTCATATGATAGAACAGGTACAAAAATTAGCGACCCACGTTTTTGAAAAATATCCCTCACATGCCAATGCTATTGTGAATCGTTGGTTGGGCAATCGCGAGCAATACACCAATGCCTAAAACCGGACTCGCCAAAGATACTATGCGCTATTTACAACAAGACNGTGGTGGCTTNCCNATTCGGGTCAGTGCCNCAATGCCAAATGAATATAAACCTACTTATGTCGCAAAAGTAGAAGCGTGTGCGGAAGAATTTAGTCTACANGTAAAAACCCAATACGCTGACATTCCNNNCCCNGGNTTTGNTTTGACCATGAGTGAAGATGGCTTGGGTCTAAGCGATACCAACGATCCTAAAATGCTGCCATTACAAGTTGATTTTACTTCATCAGCATTGGCTTATCGCAAAGAGAAGGGCGGCGGGCGTAATGAAGCAATTGCTAAGGCAGTAGGGATCAAGGGTAAGGATAGCTTACATGTTGTTGATGCAACAGCGGGGCTGGGTACCGATAGTTTTATCTTAGCCGCAGTAGGGTGTCAGGTGACTATGCTAGAGCGAACGAATGTTGTATGCGCCTTACTCCAAGATGGTTTGCAACGTTTAGCTCAGCATCCAGAGTATTCTGGCCTAAGTGAGCGCTTAAACTTGCTCTGTGGTAACGCTGCTAAGGTGCTAGGTGATTGGTCTGAATTAACAGATACTAAAGAACAGGGAGCTTTAAGCGTGCCTGATGTAGTGTATTTGGATCCAATGTTTCCGCATAAGAAAAAATCAGCCGCAGTGAAAAAGCCGATGAAGATGTTTCAAACTTTACTAGGCTTTGATGAAGATGCGGATGACTTACTAACACCTGCGCTCGCGCTGCTAAGCAAAGAGTCGTCGTCAAACGTCCAAATTATGCAGATTTCTTAGACGGTAAAAAGCCAAGTATGCAGATAAAAGGCAAAAAACATCGTTTTGATGTGTATATCTGTCATAAATAGCCTTTAAAGAGATGAACTAGTTGTAAATTAACAGGCTATGCACTTGTTGGTAGTCTTGCAAACTCCAAAAAAACTATTATGTCTAATTTTATTGAGATTTTGAGCGTATCCAAAACATCTCGAATACATCTAATATCTAATAGTCAGTTTCAGTCACAGTTGATATAGTAAAAAGCTATTTTAAGTAACTTAGTAATATGCTTACACAAACTCTGAGATATATTTTTATAGTCGTTTTGTTACTGCAACAGGCATTTGGCCTTTTGTTGAATCAATCTCGTCTAGAAAAAATACAAGCTTATTTAGATGCTGATTTAGAGATAATTTGCACCAATTCACAAATGCGCTTGATCTCTATTTCACAGACAGAGGCTAAGGGCTACTTTGTTTTTGTCGACTCTGAAAATATCACGCTAGACATTGATGAGCTCTGCCCTAAAAAGGACGGAATTAGCCATTCTTTGATCCTTTTTGAGACGACTTATATATTTCGTAGTGTGGACATTTTTGCTGCGTACTATACAACAATAACATCCTACTTCTTTGAGCGACTGAAGTACCAACTACCGGAAAATAAAGCCCCTCCCATATCCTTAATTTAACTCAGCATCTTTTATTTAATTAAGGAATAACATGAAAAATACTCTCAAATTTATTGGGGGAACTACCTTGTTCGTAGTTTCTTTACATGCGTCTGCCAGTGATTATGAAGTGATTACTGTGCATGGATCTGCCACTCATATGCAAGACGTAACACCTCTTGACAGTCAGCGCGACATATCTCCAGATTTTACCGATACTTTAAATGCAATAAATGGTATCAGTGTTAATCATAACGGCCCTGTAACCGGTGTTTTGCAATACCGAGGATTGATAGGTGACCATATCCCAGTGTTATTTGATGGGGTTGGTATTGCGGGTGCAGGACCGAATGCGATGGACTCTCCGATAAGCCATATCATGGCTACATCTAATACTCAGGTAAATATATATAAAGGTGTTGCGCCCGTCATAGCAGGACCTGAAACATTAACGGCAAGTGTTGATATTACACAAAATATTGATTGGGATAGTTTTTCAAATACACAGTTATTTTGGCGTGGTACTGATAATGGCAAGGCACAATATATCAGAGCACAACATGAAGAGATTACCGAAGATATTTATCTAAGTGGTACAGGTTTTTATCAAACAAGTGATCATAGTGAAAATGGTAACTCAGCGCAGCGCAGTCAGAGTTTCTATAAGCGTTATGGCGGGCAAGGACAATTTGGGCTCAAGCAAGATAATGGTGAATGGCTCGGAAGTTTCCAGCATCAATATACTGGACCCTCAGGTACAGCTGCTTTAAATATGGATATAAACTATATAGCGGCCACATGGGCACGCTTGAGTTATACATGGGAAGCTCCTGCGAATGCTGAAGTGAAAATGACACTCTATGGCAATCGCAATACCCATGATATGGACAATTTTTCGCTACGAGAAATTAGCGAGCCGATGGCAAAACGTTTGAATAGCGTTGATAGTCAACTACAAGGCGTAAAAGCCTCATGGACCAATGCTACTTGGCAGGCAGGTCTACAGTGGCAGACTCAAGCACATAATTCACTGATCACTAATCCTAATAGCGAAAATTTTGCGATTGTAAATTTCAATGACGTTCAACGCAGTAGAACAAATGCTTTTATACACTACACAACTACAGATAGTGTGCAGAGTTTTAGTTTTGGCGTGCAACCCACACAGGTGAAAATGCATGCAGATAACGTCAGTCATCATATGCAACAAAACCAAGTCAGTATTGCTAAACTTGTGAATGATTTTAATACTGCCGACAAAGCATTATCTTGGCAGTTTATTGATTGGGTTGGTAATTATAAAAGAGTGCTTAATCCCAACCTTGATTGGTTTTTTGATGTTGGGTTGAAACACAAAGCGCCAGCATATACTCAAGTGTATGTATGGTTTCCTCTCGGTATTTCAGGCGGATTAGCTGACGGTAATAATTATATCGGTGAGCTGGCACTTAAACATGAAACAGCAAAGTCTATTAATACCGGTTTACTTTGGGAAACCCCTACACTCACTATACAGGCGCAAATTTATCTGAGTGATATTGATGACTATATAACTGGTATGCCGAGTACAAACGAAGCAGTAAATATGCTTTCTATGATGATGAGTAATAAGACGCCATTACAATGGAGTAATGTTAATAGTCAGTTATATGGGATGGAAATAGACCTTTCATATCAGATTAGCCAGCAACAAAATTTAGTATTGAAGGCTAGTATTAGTCGCGGCAGAAACATGGATAATTCCACCGAATTGTTCCGTATTGCACCAGCAAAGCTATATGCGATATGGCAAATAGAGCATGAGCGCTGGACCTATCGAATTAAACAAACATTAGTCCAAAACCAAGATAATATTTCTTTGTTAAATAATGAAACACCAAGTACAGGTTATGCTGTTACTGATGTTATCTCGACCTATAGAGCTGCTACAGGTTTGACAGTAACAATAGGTGTAAATAATGTTTTTGCTAAGAATTATCAAGACCACCTTGCTGGTATCAACAGGGTAGGTGGTGCAGAACCTATTAGTGAAAGATTAAGTGCGTTAGGAAGAACCTTCTCTATAGGGATTGGATACCAGTTTTAACATAATTGCTCCAGTCGAATATGTTGTGCTGGAGCTTTCTAAAGTCATTTATTTAGATTTTTTTAATCTAAATAAATGCTTTATGTATAAAAAAACTGTAATTTCAACAAGAAAATCCCTATTCCCTTACAAGAAATAAGTGAATTTTACATAAAATACACAAACTTCAAACGACTACAACTCTAGTACTATTTCTTTCCTTCTAACTGTTAATGTAGTTTGTATAGGGTATTCCATATACTGTGAAGTATGAGATTGTTATTAGGAGGCAAGAGTGATTTTACTGATCCCAAATGAGAGTAATACACCTATTCAGGACTTAGCCGATGAAAAGCGTGTGGCTGCTACACCTGAGTCGGTTAAAAAGTTTGTTAAAAAAGGTATTGAAGTATTATTAGAAAAGCAATGTGGTAAACATATTGGTGCTAGTGATCAAGATTATATTGATGCCGGAGCAAAGATTGTTGATGATCGAAAATCTGCTTTTGCACAGGCTGATATTGTCGCTTTTGTTAATCGACCTGATATTTCAGAGTTAACCGAGCTCAAACCAGAAACGTTAGTACTAGGTCATTTAGATCCGTTCTTTAACCTGCCATTGATTAACAGTATGGCTGAAAAACATTTAAATACGCTAAGTATTGAAATGATACCTCGTTCAACTCGTGCCCAAAAAATGGATGCTCTTAGCTCTCAAAGCAGTCTTGCCGGTTATGTCATGATGATTAAAGCTGCCAATCAACTTCCTTCTATACTCCCCATGATGATGACACCATCTGGCACAATTAAACCAGCTAAAGTGTTTGTGATTGGTGCTGGGGTTGCGGGTCTACAAGCTATTGCAACAGCTAAGCGACTAGGAGCAAACGTCCTTGCTTATGACACGCGCTCAGTTGTTGCTGAACAAGTTGAATCGTTGGGTGGCAAGTTTTTACATATCGATATTGGTGAAACAGGTCAAAATGAAAATGGTTATGCTAATGCATTAACTGACGAACAAAAACAAAAGCAAATGGATGCACAAAAGAGTGCGATTGCTGACTCTGATATTGTTATTACAACTGCTCAGTTATTTGGTCGTAAACCACCGGTTCTTATCACTAAGGAAACTTTGGCTTTAATGAAGCCTGGTAGTGTTGTTGTAGACATGGCAGCTCGCTCGGGAGGGAATGTTGAAGGATCTGAAGCTGGCGTAATGAAAGTTGTTTCAGGGGTAAATGTGATTGGTACAGGTAATTGGAGTCAAAGTGTTGCCAGAGATGCCTCTAACATGTACGCCAACAATATATATAACTTGGTTGATGAATTTTATGATTCTGAAAAACAAGTATTTAACTTGGATTTAGAGGATGAAATCTTGGCACAAAGCGTGATTACTCATGGTGGTAAGATTATCAATGATTTATTAATGAATATGCAGCAAGGAGAGTAGTCATGGATATCATTTACTTAACTTTTATTATTATTTTAGCGGGTTTTTTAGGATTTGAATTAATTCGTAAAGTTCCCGCCACTCTTCATACTCCGCTTATGTCAGGTTCAAATGCCATTTCGGGGATTACATTGATTGGTGCTTTGGGTGCTTCAGGTGGAGATCAAAATATTCTAACGACAGTGTTAGGCACTCTTGCTGTTGCCTTAGCTAGTATAAATGTCATCGGTGGTTATATGGTGACTGACCGGATGTTGAGTATGTTTAAAAAGAAAAAGGATAAATAGGTCATGGATAATATCGAACTATTGATTAATCTTATTTATGCCTTAGTTGCGGCATTATTTATTATCGGGCTAAAGTTATTAAGTCATCCAGATACAGCAAAAAAAGGTAACTTCCTTTCATCTATAGGGATGTTGCTTGCGATCCTCGTGACACTGTTACATAAAGACATTTTGTCATATGAGTGGATTATCATTGGTATTCTTCTAGGGGGGGCTTATGGCGCTTACAAAGCTAAGTCAGTAGAGATGACACAGATGCCAGAAATGGTCTCCTTGTTTAATGGTTTTGGTGGTTTAGCTTCTTTATGTGTTGGGTGGGCTGCCATTTCCGGTATGAATAACTTTGTTCTAGGGAGTACAGGAAGTTTTGTCTTTCTCAGTGTGTTTATTTCTATCTTGATCGGCGGGGTAACTTTTTCTGGGTCCGTCATCGCGTGGGGGAAATTATCTGGTACGCTAGCAACAAAAGCATATATTTTTAAAGGCTTACGCTCCTTGAGTATTGCGCATCTTGTAGGTTTCATTTTGGTCGGAGCTCTCTTTGTTGCAGAACCGGATAATGGCTTATGGTTAACGCTTGCCATTTTACTGGCATTGAGCTTTGGTGTTTTAGCAACTATCTCTATCGGTGGTGCTGATATGCCGGTGGTAATAGCGTTATTGAATTCTTATTCTGGTTTAGCTGCAACTGCTGCGGGTTTGGCTGTTGGTAATACCATTTTGATAGTAACAGGATTATTGGTAGGAGCTTCAGGACTTATCTTGACAAACATCATGTGTAAAGCGATGAATCGTTCTTTAACAAATGTTTTATTATCTGGGTTTGCTCAACCTAGAGCGAGTACTGAAAAAATTGAAGGTGAAATTTCCACGATGGATCCTAAAGATGCCTTTTATATTCTTGAGGCAGCACAATCAGTCCTTATTGTACCTGGTTACGGGATGGCTGTAGCTCAAGCGCAGCATGTGGTCAGAGAGTTACAAGTACATTTAGAAAAAAATAATTGTACGGTTAATTATGCTATTCATCCGGTAGCAGGGCGCATGCCAGGACATATGAACGTTTTACTCGCTGAAGCAGACGTTCCGTACGAATTATTATATGAGATGGATGCGGTTAACCCTAACATGGAAAACTATGATGTGGTGATTGTGATCGGGGCCAATGATGTAGTTAATCCGGCCGCTAAAGAGATCAAAGACTCCCCCATTTATGGTATGCCAGTGATTGAGGTTTATCGAGCAAAAACCGTATTTGTTTTAAAACGCTCTGCTAATGCTGGGTTTGCTGGTGTAGATAATCCATTGTTCTTTAAAGACAACACGCAAATGCTTCTGGGTGATGCTAAAAGTACAATTAGTGCCTTAGTACGTGAATTTGGTGATGAATAAGTATTAATGCCCTGTAAGACCCAATCTTAGTTTTAAGATTGGGTTTTTTTATGGGCTTTATTCACCGGCGATTTGCATCTCTGAAATTAATAAAGATCCAGTAAACACACTGCCACGCGTCTCAATATCAGCGCTGATCCCAACGATATTCATAAACATATCTTTGAGGTTACTCGCAATGGTAAATTCACTGATAGGATATTGGATCACGCCATTTTCCACCCAGTAGCCAGCCGCACCACGGGAATAATCTCCTGTAACCCCGTTCACTCCTTGCCCCATTAATTCAGTCACCAGCACACCTGTACCCATCTCTTTGAGTAAGGCTGCTTGGTCAGTGTGAGTGGTAGAGACTTGCCAATTGTGTACACCGCCAGCATGGCCGGTGGAGGGTAGCCCCATTTTACGACCAGAATAAGTGGTCATAAGGTACAAACCTAAAACACCATGGTCAACAATCGTGCGATCAATCGTCGCTACACCTTCATGGTCAAATGGAGTGGAGGCTAAAGCCTGTGGCAGGTGAGGTTGTTCTTTGATCGTCAGCCAATCGGGTAGAATTTGAGTGTCTAGACTATCGAGTAAAAATGATGATTTACGATATAAACTACCACCGCTTATTGCAGAGACTAAATGTCCGAAGATAGAGCTAGCAATTTGCTTATCAAACATGACTGGGTATTTACCCGTATTGACTTTTTGGGCGCCTAATCTGGCAACAGCCTGCTCAGCCGCTTCTTTACCGATGGCTTCCGCAGATAACAAACGGTTCGCCTTGCGGTCTACCGTATAGGCATAATCGCGCTGCATATCATCGCCATCTTGACCAATCACCACACAGCTTAAAGAATAACGGCTAGAAGGATAACCGGCTAAGAAACCATGTGAGTTGCCATAAACGCGACAACCTATATTCGCATTGTAAGAAGCACCATCTGAGTTAGTCACTCTTGTATCAGCGTCGAGTGCATATTTTTCAGCTTCTAGGGCTAGGGCTAAACCTGCTTGAGTATCTAATGCTTCAGGATGATACAAATCACAATCAGGAATATCGTTGGCTAGGAGCTCTTTGTCTGCGATGCCATTACACGGGTCTTCTTCGGTGTATTTGGCAATTTCAATCGCTTTGCTGACCGTCAGTTCAAGAGCAGCATGACTCAAATCGGCTGTTGATGCAGAGCCCTTTTTATTACCCACATAGAGCGAAATACCCAAGCCACCATCATTGGTAAATTCTACGGTTTCGACTTCTTGCATCCGCGCTGATACTGCAATACCTTGTACTTTTGACATGCTTGCTTCTGCTTGTGTTGCGCCTTTTGTTTTTGCTAAAGCAAGGACTTCAGCTACTGCATCTTGGATCTCTTGAAGTTGTTGTTTCATTTGCATATAAGATTTTTATCCATGTGTTACGTAATCTTGCTACAATAGAAGGTAGTAAAACTACGATGAAAAATTATGTCACATTTTGAAGATATTCCTGACGACGAACCTGAATACGTCAGTAAAACCCAGTTAAAAAAAGAAGCAGAAGCATTATTTCAGCTTGGCCGACAAATTGTCGAGCTCACGCCTGCTACTTTAAAAAAGTTTCCTATTGATGAAGAGTTAATGGACTCCATTGAATTAGCTCACCGCATCAATAAGAAGAAGGACGGCTATCGCCGTCAATTACAGTTTATCGCTAAACTATTGCGTCAGCGTGACACAGCAGCTATCGCCAATGCCCTAGAAGTATTGCAAGCAAAAACTAAACAATCTAATGCTGCGTTTCATGCTCTAGAACACACCCGAGATAATTTGATCAAAGGTGGCGATGATGCGATTCAAGCTTTATTAGATGAACATCCTCAACTTGACCGTCAGCGTTTACGCCAGTTAGTACGTCAAGCAAATAAAGAGGCTGCTCAGAATAAATCACCAAAAGCTTACCGAGAGTTATTCCAATACTTACGTGAAGAAACTCTGTGATATTTTTGCCACTTTGTATATTTGCAAAGTGGCGAATTTGTAGTTTTTCTGTCTAGCCAAATCACCATGTGTTGTAGGCACTTATCAAAGTTAAGCTGTGCCACCTACAGTAATTTCATCCACTTTCAGAGAAGGCTGTCCGACACCTACTGGGACACTTTGACCATCTTTACCACATACNCCGACACCTCGGTCGAGTGCTAAATCGTTACCAATCATAGATATTTTCCCCATGACTTCAGGGCCATTACCGATTAANGTCGCCCCTTTAATAGGTGTCGTTACCTTGCCATCTTCAATGAGATAGGCTTCCGAAGTAGAGAAAACGAATTTACCTGATGTGATGTCAACTTGACCACCACCAAAGTTGGGTGCATAAACTCCATGCTTAATGGAAGCAAACATCTCTTCTTGGCTATGTTCACCATTTAACATATAAGTATTCGTCATACGTGGCATAGGTAAGTGCGAATATGATTCGCGACGCCCATTACCCGTTGGAGCAACGCCCATTAATGCTGCGTTGTGCTTATCTTGCATATAACCTTTCAATATCCCGTCTTCGATGAGAACGTTGTATTGGCTAGGTGTACCTTCATCATCAATAGTTAAAGAGCCACGGCGGTCGGCCATAGTTCCATCATCGACAACGGTGACGCCCTTAGCTGCGACTTGTTCTCCAATACGACCAGAAAATGTAGATGCGCCTTTGCGGTTAAAATCACCCTCAAGACCATGACCAACCGCTTCGTGTAATAACACTCCAGGCCAACCTGCACCTAAAACAACGGGCATATTCCCCGCAGGTGCTGCTACAGCCTCCATGTTAACTCGTGCCATATGTAAAGCTTCGTCGGCTAGACTCTGATAAAAAGGGATACCATTTATATCACTTTGAAAAAAGCTGTAAGCATATCGACCACCAGCACCAGCACCACCACGCTCTCGACGTTCACCTTCTTCTAATAAAACGGAGCAGTTAAGACGGATCAAAGGTCTTATGTCAGTAGCCCAAGTACCATCGGTACTGATAACCATGATTTCTTCATATACGCCGGTTAAACTGACTGATACTTGTGACGCATTAGGAGCTTGTTCACGGATGTAGGAATCCGTTGCTTTTAGTATCGCTATTTTTTCTGCTTCGGCCATGGCTAATAATGGATTGTTCGCCATATATTTCGCATCACTTTGCACGGTCGCAAATGGCTTTATAGTCGGCGTTGTGACGTTTGCATGCTCCGCAATACTACGAGCCGCTCTAGCCGCATCTAAGAGCGCATTAGCATTGATATCATCGGAATATGCAAAGCCTGTTTTTTCGCCACTAATAGCTCTAACACCAACTCCGCGTTCAATGTTATAACTCCCGTTTTTAATGATACCGTCTTCTAACACCCATGCTTCGTGTTGTGAAGATTGGAAATAAAGATCAGCAAAATCAATATCGTGTTGAGTTAATACCCCAAGGGTATCATTAATTTGTTGTACGGAAATGTCTGATGCGTCTAATAAATTTATTTGTACCGAATCGGTCACAATGTCTCCTAAATATACATGGGATATAGCAAAAGGTGAAAATTACAGAACCTATATACTGCGTGCGCTGACAACTTTACTATGAGCCTTTTAAATTAGCAGGAACTAAGGTGATTGTCACGAAAGAACACCGTGCAATTGTGCAGTAGTTTTAATAAATGGGCTACTCCATTTTTAGATTTTCAGTCTCCTGTCATTAACTGATAAGGATACTTAGATATATGTTGCTTCAGAATTAAAAAATCAAACTTGGTGTAGATAGATGAAGGGTTACATTATCAACTATTTGGAGGGGGGAGTAACACTGGGATACCTTGTTTGTCTAGTTCTGTTAAAGGTGCAGACTCATCTTCCAAATTCGGTTGTAAGCGAGCAGGTAATTGAATCTCCGCACTTTTTCGACCAAGCTCTGTAATAACCGGTGTCGCAAATGTACCACTGACCGAATACTCCACATTAGAAAATACTTTGGCAGAGGTAAGGACTTCATTCACCGCTAACGCTGCTAGGGCCGTGGGAGGACTAACCATAAAATAGACTAGGGCAGGTAAGTTACCTGTTACATTTGGTGTAAAAATCATATTATAGTTAAGTTCTTGATTCACCAGGTCAGAGTAACCTGCAATCTCTATCTCTCCAGCTCCGCCATCAACTACGGTGTCATTAGTAATCGCTACACCATTTTCTAAAGCTAAAGTGCCCGCAATTTGCTCATAGAAGAAACCTTTGGCAAACACATCACGGAAATCAAGACTTAGCTTTCGAATGAGTGAATCAAGAGACAGCACCGTAAATATCCGCGAACCTTGATCACTAATTTCAGTTAAATAACCATCATCTAAACGCCAATCGACAGAACCATTTAAAGTTTCAAAATTAAATTTATAGGGTGCAGCATCCCAGCTAACAGCAAAGTCAAAATCTGCCGCTGAGTCGCGCATACCTGTTTCCAAGCCAAAGTCGTTTAAAAAACGACCAAAATCTTTACTTTTCAGTGTACCTTCAAGTTTAGTTGTACCTAACTCTGTTTTTTGCGCTGTATTTAGCTTATCTACATCTGCTAATTCATATTGAGCTAAACCAGTATCATTTGGTGAATTAACTTCTAATTGTGTCGGAAACAACCATACCCCACTTGTTTGTAAAGAACCTTGGGAGTTTTTAAATGAGACTTCTTCTAGTTTCATGCCTGTCATAATCGGTGAAGCAATGATTTTTACTTCACCAAGATTTTTTCCCAAGATTTGACAGGATTCACAGCTAAAAGACAGCGGAGGTAATTTGCGTAAGATATCCACATTAACCTCTGTTAATTGTGTATCTTTAGGTGAGTTGATGGTTGCTAAGTTAATAAAATCGGCATTGATATCAATGCCATTACGCAACCAATCATTGAATAACTTGACGTTACCACGAGCCTCTTCGGCGTTTACATCTATTTGCCAATTATTGTCAGCTTGTTTCGCGACTGCTTGTACATTATGTATGGTTTGACCTGCAATATGTAAAGCTGCAGTGTCGATAAAGATCCGCTCTGGTGTGTTGAACAAACTCGCTTGTTGTGTCTGCTGCTGCACATCCCTGAGTAAGATATCGAGTGTTTCATACCATTCATCAACATACATCTCTGGCAAATTAGCTGAAATACTGAAACCCATTCCAAGGCCTGCAAACTCCGAGTTACCTAGTGCTAGATGTGCCCNAGAAAATTGTCCTTCACTATACGGCAGCACACCTTCAAATTTGATGTCACTGCCGATTTGGGCTTGTAAATTGAGGTTTTTATTGTTGCCATTACCAAGAACAATGAAAGGTGTATTGGCATCTTTGGTTTTGTTAAAGGGGGCGGCTAAATTGATTTGTATTCCGTTTAGGTTTGAGCTGACAGAAAAATCATACGTGAACCCTTCGGTTAAAAAAGCCAAATCAATGTTTGCTTCCCAGGCTGCTGAGCCAGCAGTGGCTTCTGCATATGTAGAGGATAACTGTCCAATTAATTCTGTACTATCCCAGTCGCCATTTAGGCCAATGTTGACCGCGTAACTATCTTCTTGACGCTGGGTTTCTGCATCAATAGTGATCGGCTGTCCTAAGAGGTTCGCACTTAAATCCGCAATCGAGACGGTATCATTAACAAAGGAGATCGTACCTTTAGTTTGGCTCAAAGTTGTATCAATATCGTTAAAAACAATATAATTATTTGGCAATTCAATATTGCCCTTTGTCACTACAGGAGCATTGTAAAAAGGAATTTCCAATTGTAGATTAGCAGATAACTGATTTGAGATAATGATATTTTCTGTCAGTAATTTACCTAAAGAATCCTTTAGGTTTGAATTCTTCATTACTTCGGATAAGGCAAACCCTGTTCCTGCTGCACTGGCATTTATTGTCAGTAAACTATCCTTTGATAAACCAGGAATCGAAGCTTCTAAATCATTTATGTGAACATCCAAAAGTTGCGCGGAAGGAGCGGTCATTGTGAGGTCTGAATTTTCAAAGAATAGCTGCAGTGAAAGCTCTGTTAACCTTGGCCACCCTTGAGCGAAAAGGAAGTGAGTATCTGTAACATTTATTTGAGCCTGGAAGATACCATCATTGTTAGCAAATGGAAATTTAGCGGGATCACCGTGCCATAGAATGTCTGCTGTAGTTACCTTTCCCGGTTGTTCAGGTACCGCTAATGCTGACTGTAAATATTGATATGTATTTTGCCCTAGGAATTTTTCCGGCAATAGTTGGGTTAAATGCTCGACGTGTTGAGGGGCAATTGAGCCAATAATTGATAAGCTTTGTTCTGTTTCGGGTACGTAGCTAACCGTCAGGTCTATATCGGTTAGATTTGATGTGATAGCGACCTCAGAAAAAAGCGTGGTCAATTCTCCTGAACCATAAGTAAGGTAAGACTGAATACTGCCATTGACGGCTGTTATGTTTTGTCTCAACAATGCCTGTGTCATCAGGACACTATCATTAAATTGGACATCAGCGTAGGCTGACACAGTATTCTTAACGCCATGGACACTTAAATCTAACGTAACATCTTGTGCGCCAGGAAACCTCGCTTCTGTAAAGTTAATAGCAGTAAGCTTCGTTTTTATTAACCATTCATCAGAGGCTATATGTGCTTTAAAACTTTCTAAAGATGCCTCAGGTAATGCGGCAACTAGGGGGTTTTCTGGTGCTGCAGTAAACTGTATGAGCTCATTAAAAACCTTTATATCAATTACTTCAGTAAGTTGTATATCAATATTACCCTGTTGATTTACATGACCCACTAACGCTAAAGACAATGGTTTATCAGCAATATTTAAAGTAATGTCGTTAGCATTAAATAGCCAACCTGCGGTACTAGGTACAGCATAAAAATTGAGTTGATTTAGACTCAACTTCAAAAGTTGGTCTGTCTGGCTTTCTAATAATACTTTACTAGGGTTTATCTTGCCTATTATGTGACTGATTTTCGAGTTATTGACATGGGCCCACAGTTGACCATCAATATTGCTTTCTATTATTGACAGCTTTTTGGGCAGAAGGTTTTGGGTCAATGAAGCAAGAGCTATGTTGTCTGTCTCAAGGTATATCTGACCCTCTAACTCGTCTTCGTCTCCGGTCAGATCAACTGCAATTGATGCAATATTATCGGGTTGATTTTCTAATGATATAAATCCTTTACCTTTGTGTTTTTGCCCTTGATTTAACCAGCTAAGTTGCTGGATATGAATTTTATGAGTTTGTTGTTGGACATTGATAGCGACTTTAGAATCGATGACAGAAAAGTCGGTCAGTTTGTTTAACGCAAGCTCCTTGAGTGTTTTTATAAATAAGGTAGGTGATTGCTTACTATCTTTGTAAGTTCCTAAATTATTATCACTATTAGAATATTTGTCTGCTTGTTTTGATAAGGTATTGTCTTGCGTATCGTGCTTTGTATAAATATTAATATCAGCACCAACTACGGCAAACTTGTTGGTAACTAAAGCAAAATTGAGGATTGAGCCTAATACATCGATGTCAACATACAATTCATCTATACTCATGCTAGCTGCTGTACCGTCAGAAGCATTAATCACAAGCTGATTAAGTTTTAGTTGAGGACTTGCTTGTTGCCATTCTGCAGATATTGCTCCGATTGATAAATCCGCATTTAAACGCTGGCCTAAGAATTTCGTAAGGTAGTTATTAGCTTCATCGATGTGTGGCAAACCAATACGAACAGCAGACAGAAGAACAGCAACGACCAACAGACTTATAGCTAAAAAATGCCATAAGTTACTTACTATTTTGTTGGTCAGAGTATTTGGTTGTTTCAAATTAAGCCTTCGTTTTCGATAACGGCAGGGAAATCTACGGTTAAACTAATTATATCACATCATTACAACATCAAATTTGTCTTGATTGTACAAATGCTCGGTTTGGACTTTAATTTGTTTAGCAACAAACATTTCGACTTCTGCTAGCATATGAGACTCTTCTCCCATTAGTGCTTCAGCAACTAAAGGTGATGCGTAAACCACAAATTTATCAGCATCATAAGCTCGGTTGACGCGAACAATTTCCCGCATAACTTCAAAACAAACAGTTTCGACAGTCTTGATGGAGCCTCTGCCTGAACAAACTGGACACTCTTCACACAAAACATGCTCCAAACTTTCTCGGGTACGCTTGCGGGTCATTTCTATAAGCCCAAGTGCCGTGAAACCATGGATGTTGGTTTTGGCGCGATCTTTGCTGCATGCTACAGTCAATGAATGTAAGACTCTTTTTTGGTGTTCAGGTTCATTCATATCAATAAAGTCAATTAATATCATGCCACCTAGATTCCGCAAACGAAGTTGTCGAGCAATGGCCTGCGTTGCCTCAATGTTAGTGTTGAATATCGTTTCTTCAAGATTACGATGCCCAACGAAGCCACCAGTATTAATATCAATGGTGGTCATAGCCTCGGTTTGGTCAATTATGAGGTAACCACCTGACTTCAAGTCTACGCGACGTTGAAGTACTCGCTGAGCTTCATTTTCTACGTCATACAAGTCAAAAATAGGACGTTCACCAGTGTAATATTCTAATTTATCTGTAAGTTCTGGGACGTATTCAGAGGTAAACTCAAGTAATTCATTAAACGCGAGCCTAGAATCAATTTGTACTTTATTAATGGCTGTGCCAGTAAAGTCTCTGATGACACGTGGCGCCAATGATAGGTCTTCAAATAAAACATGATTTTTATGTGCTTTAAGTCGGCTTTGAATTTTAGCCCATAAACGTCTCAGGAATTGAGCATCTTGAACTAATTCATGCTCATTTACCCCTTCAGCAGCAGTGCGTAAAATGAAGCCGCCGTCCTTGTCACACAAAGGTTGGACGAGCTCTGTTAATCGTTCTCTTTCCGCTTCGTCCTCAATTCGTTGCGATACTCCAACATGTTCCACAGAGGGCATAAATACTAAATATCGTGATGGGATTGTAATGTCAGTCGTGAGTCTTGCACCTTTGGTACCGAGTGGATCTTTAATAACTTGCACGACAATGTCTTGGCCTTCTCTAACTAATTCACGGATATCTTTTTTGGGTAAGTCATTGTTGGTAATGAGTGGTACCATAGTGTGCACATACGCGATATCAGATGCGTGTAAAAAGGCTGCTTTATTGAAGCCTATGTCGACAAAAGCTGCTTGCATACCAGGTAAAACACGGGATACTTTTCCACGATAAATATTACCAACAAGGCCTCTTTTGGTATTTCTTTCAATATGGATCTCTTGCAGGATCCCATTTTCTATCAGCGCAACTCGAGATTCAGACGGGGTAACATTAATTAATAACTCACCACTCATGAGACGACTCCTGTTTGTGCTTGTTATGGATTGTTTTAGTTATAACATGGATTTTTGTTTGGTACGATATAAGAGCCAAAACACCCATGGCCAAAATAACATGGTAGTAATGATTGGCCAGAAATAGTTAAAGTGGAAGTAAGCATCAGTAAGCCAATGCTGCAGCCAAAAGACTAATAAACTATAAAAAGCGGTCATTAAACCTATTACAATTGTTTGCTGCCAGATGGAATAGTTTTTCATGCTCTGATGATTTGCTGAACTAATATATAGCACAAACGCAAAGGCCAGTGAATGCAGACCCAAACTATAGCCCAATAACACATCGAGTAGGATACCAGCAATAAAACCAATACCTATATTTACCCGCTCAGGTAATATCGTATTCCAAAAAATCAGTACCATTAATAACCAGTCAGGGCGGTAAATATTTACTCCGATGGGCATCGGTGTAACCTCTAAAACTAATGCCACAAAAATGCTCAGATAAATAGGCCAACGTTTATTCATTATCGGTACCAATAAGCTTATTTGGTGTAGCGGACTCAGGGTTAGCTGAGCTATTAATGATGCCACTACTGCCTAGTAATAATACATAGCGCAAGCTTTCTAAACGAGCTAGTGGGCTGGCAGTAACTTGGGCAAAAGGACGAGATTCGTCACGAACCACTTGCTCGACGACTGCTACTGGGTAACCCTCTGGGAATATTCCACCAAGCCCCGATGTAATTAAAATATCACCCACCAATAAGTCATGGCTATGCGGGACAAACTTGAGTGAAAGTTGGTTAATATTACCACTGCCATTGAGTATATATCGAGTATTGTTACGTTGGTTACGCACTGGAATAGCATGAGAGATATCCGTAATAAATAAAACACGACTAGAGGTCGGTGTTACATCTACAATTTGCCCTACGACACCCTTATCATCAATAACCGGTTGGCGGGTATATACGCCATTTAGAGCCCCTTTATTCAAAACAACCTGTTGTACATAAGGGTTATTATCAAAAGCTAAAAGTTCTGCGACAGTTTTCGGTAAGTTAATTCTAACAGGCGCTTCTAGTAAGCGGCGCAGTTGTTTGTTCTCTGACTCGAGGGTAGTAAAACGCTGCTCTTTCTCACGTAAAATCATGATTTCACGGATAAATGAATCACGTTCGGCGAGTAAATCTTCTTGTGAACGGATCCGTTGACTACTTTCGGTAAAAAAATAAGTTGGTAGACTTGAGAGATATTGGATAGGAGTAACTATCGAAGTTAAGATATTGCGCAGAGGCTGAAAAGTAGCAAACTTTCCGTCAGCTACCAACATGCCTACTGCAACTACGACAGCAAAAAAGAGTCTAATTTCGATCGGTACGCCACGTTTAAAGATAGGTTTCATAATATAAATAAGGCAACCGTAGTTGCCCTAAATCTTATTCATCAGTGAATAAGTCACCACCGTGTAGGTCGATCATGTCAAACGCCATGCCACCACCTCGAGCAACACAAGTTAGCGGATCGTCTGCGATTACAACTGGAATCCCGGTTTCTTCCATAAGTAAGCGATCTAAATCTTTCAATAATGCACCACCACCGGTGAGCACCATACCGTGTTCAGATATATCTGATGCCAGTTCGGGTGGAGATTGTTCAAGTGCTACCATTACAGCTGATACTATGCCGGATAAAGGTTCCTGCAAAGCTTCTAAAATTTCATTAGAATTTAATGTAAAACTGCGTGGAACACCTTCGGCCAAGTTACGTCCGCGTACTTCGATTTCTTTAACTTCATCACCAGGATAAGCGGCACCAATTTCATGTTTAATTCGCTCGGCTGTTGCTTCACCAATTAGAGAGCCAAAATTACGGCGAATGTAAGAGATGATTGCTTCATCAAACTTATCTCCACCAATACGCACAGATGAAGAGTAAACGACACCGTTTAAGGAAATAATCGCCACTTCTGTCGTCCCACCACCAATATCAACTACCATTGAACCGGTAGGTTCTGATACTGGTAAACCTGAACCGATTGCGGCAGCCATTGGTTCATCAATGAGATAGACTTCACGAGCACCAGCCCCTTCAGCGGATTCCTTAATGGCGCGTCGTTCAACTTGGGTAGAACCGCAAGGTACACATACTAGTACGCGAGGTGAAGGACGTAAAAAATTATTGTCATGTACTTGCTTTATAAAGTATTGCAACATTTTTTCGGTGACATTAAAATCAGCGATTACGCCATCCTTCATCGGGCGGATAGCTTCAATGTTACCTGGTGTACGACCTAACATTTTCTTTGCTTCACTACCAACAGCAGCTACGCTACGAGGTGAACCAACACGCTCTTTACGAATAGCTACAACTGAAGGTTCGTTCAACACGATTCCCTGATCTTTGACATAAATCAGTGTGTTTGCTGTGCCAAGATCGATGGACAGATCATTGGAAAAAATACCGCGTAGCTTTTTAAACATGATAGGCCTGTAAGAATTATTTTTACTTAAATTATATATTACCATTTTATGGTAAGTTGCACGTTAATTGTATATATTTTTTATGCTTTACGCCGTTTTTTATAAAAAAACACTTACCTGCATCAATATACGGATTGATAGACCATTCACTCTGGCTCTACACAAGGAGCAGTTCGATAATCCATGATTCGCTATACCCAATTGTTAGTTTTCCACTATCAACTTTAACCCATTTAATGATGCGATTTGTATGTTATATGTGTATATTTAGGTACATTATTTCACAGTATTTTCTTTTATGGTTTCTTTATTTGCAGGCTTTACGATAGGGCTTTCCCTGATCGTCGCGATTGGTGCACAAAACGCTTTTATTTTAAAACAAGGTTTGTTGCGACAACACGTTTTTTGGGTGTGTACTGTTTGTTTTATTTCTGATTCAATAGCTTTATCCGCTGGTATCGCAGGTTTTGGTCTGGTCGTAGCGAAGTTCCCACAGATTGAAATGATCGCTCGTTGGGGTGGTGCTGCGTTTTTATTTTGGTATGGTGCGATAAATTTTAAGTCAGCTTGGACTAATAGTTCGGGTTTGGTTGCAGCNGGAGACGCCTCTAAATCGTTGGGTAAAACGATACTGTTATGTTTGGCGTTTACTTGGTTAAACCCCCATTTCTATTTGGATACTTTAGTTATGATCGGTTCCATATCAACACAATATCCAGATCCGTTTTTATTTGGTGTCGGAACAGTCAGTGCGTCTTTCGTATTTTTTTACAGTTTAGGTTTTGGTGCACGGTTATTAGAGCCTGTTTTTGCTAAACCACGAAGTTGGCAAATCCTAGATGGGTTAATTGGCGTAATAATGTGGACGATTGCATTGAGTTTGGTGATTTAGTCCACTAAAAGATAAACAAAAAGGAACCATCATGTTTGCTGCAAAAATAGAGCGTGTTATTGATAAGCCCATCCAAGACGTGTTTCGTCTGCTTACGGATCACGCCAGCTATACTGATTATCCTGGGGTCGAACGAGCTGAGTTGTTACAACCAGGCACTATGGAGCAAAATGGCAAAGGTGCATTGCGCGTCATTGGGGCAGGCCCTTTAGAATTTATTGAGCGTATTACTGCGTTTGAGCGTCCTTTTCGTATGGACTATCATATTGAATCAGCTAAACCCTTTCATATTGAACATACTAAGGGTGAGATTAAACTCATTCAGCAAGGTTCAGGAACTAAAGTTGTGTGGGAAACTGCGGGTTATTTTACAATGCCAATTTTAGGGCCGGTCTTTGATCGTTTGTTGCAAGCTAGAATCGGCAGTGCGTTTGGTGGCATTCTGAAAGGTATTGCACATAAGTAAAAAGCCTCCAAATACCATCGTCATGAGAGTTCATCTATAGTATTTGGAGCATAGCTTACATGTACTACCAGTATTTTATGTGATTAACCATGTTAGAAATCTTCGTCCAACGTATCAATTAAGTCTTCTAACTCTAGGTGGCGCACATCTCTGCCTTTAGCTTGGTAAATGATAAATTCATTGATGTTTTGAATATGATCACCGATTCTTTCCAATGCCCTTGCACTCCAACTAATCGATAAAACGCTTTTGATGGTCTTTGGTTTTTTCTTCATGCGGTCAATAAGATAAGATANTAGCTCATCGAATTTTTCTTGCACAGCACCTTCTTGCTTAATGATCTCTAGAGCATCATCAGTATCCATCCGCGCCAATGCATCCAAGGTCTTTTTCAGCATCTCTAAAATCAATTCACCTAANGCACTGACGTATTGGTANTCTTCGCGCTCCGCACTAATGTGTTTTTCTTTGACTTTTNTGGCAGTGACTGCGAGNTTTTCTGCTTCATCGCCAATTCTTTCTAAATCAGTGATAATTTTGATGATTGTGATTATTAAGCGTAAATCTGACGCAGCAGGNTGTCTTTGCGCTAAGATTTGCGTACATAATTCGTCGATTTTGATTTCAAGTGCGTTAACTTTTCGATCGCGCTTGATAACTTTCTTGGCAAGTTTTTCATTGCCATCAACTAACGCTGTTAAGGCATCTTGTACTTGCTTTTCAACCAAACCACCCATTTTGAAAAGATGTTCTCTGACGGCTTCTAGTTCCATATCAAACTGTTTTGAAATATGGCCTTTTATATTGTTTTCAAACATATGAAATAGCTCCTGCTTTAACCAAAACGGCCAGAAATATAATTTTCTGTCAGTTGATGACTTGGGTTGGTAAATATTTGCTTAGTATCACCCATTTCAACTAATTTACCTAAATGAAAATATGCGGTTTTTTGTGATACACGCGCGGCTTGTTGCATAGAGTGGGTGACAATCGCAATGGTGTATTTCTCTTTTAATTCGCTGATCAGTTCTTCAATGACTGCTGTAGCAATCGGATCCAAAGCAGACGCTGGCTCATCCATTAAAATTACTTCTGGGCTAACCGCAATGGTACGAGCGATACATAAACGTTGTTGTTGACCGCCAGAAAGACCTGTACCCGGTTTGTCTAGACGGTCTTTTACTTCGTTGAATAATCCCGCTTTTTGTAAGCTAGTTTCAACGATATCATCTAATTCTGATTTACTGGTTGCGAGACCATGAATTTTGGGGCCGTAAGCAACGTTTTCATAAATAGATTTGGGGAAAGGATTAGGCTTTTGGAAAACCATACCTACTCGAGCTCTTAGCAATACAGGGTCCATTTTTTTGTCATACAACTCTGCGCCATCCATGACAAAAGAGCCCGTGACTTTACACTGTGGGATCAAATCGTTCATTCGGTTGATACAACGCAAAAACGTTGATTTACCACAGCCAGAAGGGCCAATTAAAGCCGTGACTTGGTTTTTTGCTAGGTCAAGACTTACATCATGGATAGCTTGATTCTCGGCGTAAAATACGTTGACATTACGCATCGACATTTTGGCGTCATCACAAAATGGTGTGCCAACTGAACCATTGATAGCAATGTCACCTGAGGTTAAATTTTGTGAAGTCATTACATTATTCATGATCTTTCCTATTTTGATTCAAAACGACGTCTTAAATACGCCGCCGATGCATTCATTAAGAATAAAAAGCCTAGCAGCACCAAGATAGCGGCAGATGTTTTGGCTAAAAAGCTGCGCTCTGGACTATCTGCCCATAAAAATATTTGTACCGGCATAACGGTCGACGCATCCGTAAACGAGCTTGGGACATCGACGATAAATGCGACCATCCCAATCATTAGCAATGGTGCTGTTTCACCTAATGCTTGTGCCATACCAATAATGGTCCCAGTTAAAATACCAGGCATAGCCATAGGCAGTACATGGCTAAATGTGGTCTGTACACGTGAGGCACCTAGTCCCATGGCTGCTTCTCTAATGGACGGGGGAACTGCTTTAATCGAGGCTCGGCTAGCAATAATAATGGTCGGTAAAGTCATTAGAGTTAAGACAATACCACCCACTAAAGGTGCCGAGCGGGGCATACCAAAGAGGTTGATTATCACCGCCAAACCCAACAGACCAAAGATAATAGAAGGGACTGCGGCAAGGTTATTGATATTCACCTCAATCATGTCTGTCCAACGGTTTTTTGGAGCAAACTCTTCTAAGTAGACCGCTGCTGCTACACCTAACGGAAAAGAGAGCACTAAGGTGACGACCATCGTTAATAAAGTTCCTGTTAAAGCCCCTCTCACTCCGGCTAACTCGGGCTCGCGTGAGTCACTACTAGTAAAGAACTCGACGTTGAAGCGTTCCTCAATAGCTCCGTTTTCTACAAGTGTTTTAACCCATTGTGCTTCTTTTTGATCAATTCTAACTAGCGGTTCACCCAAGACTTCTACTTCTTTTAGGTAAACATCTACATCGTCATCGACACGGACCCAGACAGGTTGTGTAGTGCCCAAGTACTCAGGGTTTGCTTGCAGATGTTCTTTAATCGCAAATTCCGCATTACTTGAAAACAGACCGTTGAGTTTACGTTTGTCACGACGCGCTTTGACGTCTGGGAATTGCTCGTAAATAGACTTGCGCAAGGTATTGCGATAACTCAGGTTCGCCAAGTCATCACCTGCCGAATAGCGCAGGTTCTTGGCACTGTAATTAACGTCAACCTTGACCCAATGCTGGTGAAAAGCAGGTAAAGCTTTGCTGGTAATATCGAACAGCAAAAAGAACACCAGCATAAAGCCAAAAATAACTGCCGTTAGCCCAAAGGCTCTAAATATTTTTTCACGGCGATGACGCTTGGCTAAACCTAGCTCAATTTTTTCAGTCACTGCTGAGCGAGGCAGTGTTTGGGGATCTTGTTTAGTCATATTGCTCTCGATATTTACGCACGATTTTTAACGCTGCGATATTTAATGCCAATGTGGTGATAAATAGCATTAAACCTAAGGCAAATGCCGCGAGGGTTTTCGCACTATCAAATTCTTGGTCACCTTTTAACAAAGATACGATTTGAACTGTCACGGTAGTTACAGATTCAATCGGGTTAAAGGTTAAGTTTGCTGCCAAACCTGCGGCCATAACCACAATCATCGTTTCACCAATGGCTCTGGATACCGCTAATAATATAGCGCCAACTATGCCTGGTATTGCGGCAGGGAAAAGTACTTTTCGGATAGTTTCTGAATGTGTAGCACCCATCCCAATAGAACCTTCTTTTAATGCACTTGGTACCGCTGTTAACGCATCTTCTGATAAAGAAGAAACAAATGGGATAATCATCACACCCATGACTAAGCCCGCGGCTAAAGCACTCTCCGCAACAATAGGTAAGTCCACTAAAATACCAAAATCACGAATAAGTGGTGCAACTGTCAGTGCTGCAAAAAAGCCGTAAACAACTGTAGGTACACCAGCTAGTATTTCTAACATAGGTTTTGCAACAGAACGTAAACGAGGTGAAGCATATTGTGATAGATAAATTGCAATCATGAGACCCACAGGGATAGCTAAACACATCGCGATAGTACTGATTAGAATGGTCCCAACAAATAATGGAATCGCACCGAATGCACCTGAACCACCAACTTGGTCGGCACGAAGCGCAATTTGTGGACTCCATTGAGTGCCAAATAAAAACTCAGTGACGGGGACTTTGGCAAAAAATGCAATGGATTCAAATAACACTGACATGACGATGCCAATGGTTGTCAGTAAAGCGATACCTGAACAAGTAAATAGCAGGCCGCTGATAATTTTTTCAAGGTTGTTACGTGCATGAAATGTTTGTTTGATTTTAGCAAGGATGACCGAGACACAACCTACAGCAATGACCAACGTTAACAGAGTTTTTAACCATGTCGCTTTGGCATTTAGCTCGGTGTAATAAGCCGCATATTGGAGTTGCATTGGTGCCGCTGTACTGACATCTTCGTTGAGGTACACTTTCTCAGCCAGGATTCTGACATTGTTGACCAGCAAGCTCATATTCTGTTGCAAACTTGCATCAAGCGTTACAGCCATGTGTTGAATCAATAAATACTCGACAATACTGGCTTCAATTGCTGACCAAATCAGTAGAAATAAGATAGCTGGTAAACCACACCAAAAAGCGGTCAATAAACCATACTGACTGGGTAGCGAAATAAGTTGGCGAGTTTGTTGAACACCACCTGCTACATTGATAGCACGTTTGATACCTAACCAATAGCTAAACAGAGCAATAATTACAACTGTGATAGCTAAATGTGTTGTGGTCATGAAACTTTCCTTTTCTAAAATAGAAAATACTGAGGCATATAATATATGCCTCAGTATTTTATAGTAAAGCGTTGTTTATAATTTGACGCTTTCTAGATTTAATACAGAAGTGCGAAGGGCATCTAGTCTTTCTGGCGCTAATGGGATTAGGCCCTTGTCTGTCGTATAACCTTCTTCGCCGATTGCGTCTTCGCTCATAAACTCAGTTAAGAATTCAAGCATTCCAGGCACTTTGCCAACGTGAGCTTTCTTAACATAGAAGTATAAAGGACGTGATATAGGGTAAGATCCGTCTGCAATATCATCAAAGGTTGGATACGACCCATTGACTTTTGAACCTTGTAAGGTATCTGAGTTTTGGTCTAAAAAGCTAAAACCAAAAATACCGAAAGCGTCTGGGTTTGTTGTTAACTTTTGCACGATCAAATTATCATTTTCACCTGATTCAATATAAGCACCGTCTTCTCGTACTGAGTGACAAATTGACTTATAACGATTCTTATCAGACTTTTTCAGTGCTTTGATCCAATCATATGTTTTACAGCCACCTTCAAGTCCTAATTCCGCGAATGCATCACGTGTACCAGAAGTCGGAGGAGGCCCGTATACTGAGATTTTGTAACTTGGTAAGCTAGGGTTAATTTCATTCCATGTCGTATATGGGTTTTCAATTAATGTCGCTGAACCGTCTGGGTTTGGAATTTCTTTGGCCAACGCGAGAAAAATTTCTTGCAGAGAAATCTCAATGTTTGGCGAACCAACCGCGTTAGAGAATACAATACCGTCAAACCCAACTAATACTTCAACTACCTCTTTGACGCCATTAGCTTTACACATTTCTAGCTCAGAGGCTTTGATGCGACGAGAAGCATTGGACATGTCTGGTGTGTCGATACCAACACCAGCACAAAACAATTTCATACCACCGCCAGTTCCGGTTGATTCAATTTTAGGCGTTGCAAACTCGGTTGCTTTACCAAAACGTTCTGCTACAACAGTAGAGAATGGATAGACAGTTGAAGAACCTACCACTGAGATCGTATCTCTGCCTGCTGCTAGGGTACTCGTTGCTAATGCTGCTAAGCTTAAACCTATGATTGTTTTATAGAACATGGTTATATCCTTGTT
>P_2C_Liq_2_UnCtyDRAFT_1000046_pt1 | contig 29460 bp, 25 predicted proteins | sample Pon2CUnioCityCA_FD_10236 | JGI IMG/M metagenome (IMG submission 10236) | reverse complement strand
GTTTGTGTCCTAGCTATTAACTTCAAAGATAATTGACAAGGTTTTTTGCATTCCTTGTTTCTTAAACCAATATGTAAAGAACTTCTTTTCTTAATGTCCCTCTCTTGCGATTAGGGTCGGCAAATGTACAAACCGTTGTGGTAATAACACTCGCTTTCCAACTACTTTTTAGAACTATTACTAGTTTTAAAAAACCGGCTCGTTAGCTGGTTTGAAGTAGCGCTCTAAAGGCGTTTCGTTCGGGGTGGCAAATGTAGAATGAATTCCGACACTTGCAACACAAAGTGAAAATTTAATTTCTCTTTGTTTTTCCCGGTTGTTTAAAGAACATGCTTTGCTTCCAAAGCGGGTGCAAATGTATTGCACTAATCCCTTTATTCAACCAGTACAAACCGCTTTTTTTTCTACTTTTTTCTTGACTTCTCGTTATCAAGGAGTTGACATTGAAACAGGGAGCACTTTTCCACGCATCACAAGGTGTGCAGTGGTTGCAAAGGCAAATATAAAAGGGCTTAATTGCTCCGGTTGAAGGGGCGCTTGTAGGCCTGGGAAGGCCTCATTTAGCATTTCTGTCTGGACCGCTCCCAGCGCAAGTGCATTAAATGACCATTGTGTATTCTGCTCAAACTCCGTTTGGAGACATTCAGTAAGCACATTTATGGCTCCTTTTGCAGAACTGTACGCCGATAATCCGGCGAATTTAACGCTACCTTGAATGCCGCCCACGGAACTTATGTTGACTACGTGTGCCTTTTCAGTGAATTTCGGGAGCAATTTCTGTATGAGGAGATAGGGACCAAAGACATTTACACCATAACTTTTCTGCAAATCGGCCAGAGAAACCTCTGAAAGTGGCTTGTTGACCAATGCACCCGCATTGTTGATGAGGATGTCTACGGGAAGATTGGGCAATTGGACCCCGTCGAGTTGCATGAGATCCAGCTTACAAATGTATAATCGATCCGGATAGTCCCTTTTAAGGGCGTCCAATTTTTCAACGGCCCGCGTTAAGACAACCACTTCCCATCCTTCAGAAAGGAACTTTACAGTGGTAGCAAAACCGATTCCTCTTGATGCACCCGTGATCCAAACTACTCCCATATGCCCATTTGATTTTGTTATGTACTATATATGTATACAAAAACGGCCCAGACTTGTTGTCTGGGCCGTGTAATATTAAAAGTAAAATTGGTTTTACACCAACATTGTAACTGGATTCTCCAAGAAACCTTTGACCGATTGCAAGAATGCAGCACCACTTGCGCCGTCTGCTACACGGTGATCTAAACTCAAGGTTACTTTCATCACGTTCCCAGGAACCACTTGTCCATCCTTTACTACAGGAACTTGTTTGATCCCACCTACAGCAAGAATACCTGCATCTGGTGGATTTACAATAGCGGTGAATTCTTCCACACCGAACATCCCTAGGTTGGAGATCGTGAAGGTATTGCCCTCCCAATCCGAAGGCTGTAACTTTTTATCTTTCGCTTTACCCGCCAAATCTTTAACGCTTGCTGAGATTGTCGCAAGTGGCATTTGGTCAGCATGACGAAGCACAGGAACCAATAGTCCATCTTCAATCGCTACTGCAACACCAATGTGTACATGGTGGTTTGCGCGAATAAAGTCGCCCATCCAAGAACTGTTAATTACCGGATGCTTTTTGAGTGCTAAAGCACATGCCTTTACCACTAGATCGTTGAAAGATATCTTGACCTCACCGCTCGCGTTCATTGCTTTGCGCGCTGCAATAGCATTGTCCATATCGATGTCCATGGTGACATAGAAATGTGGTGCGGTGTTTTTACTTTCTGATAAACGGCTTGCAATTACCTTGCGCATTTGACTTACCGGAGTATCCGTAAAGCTTTCTACACCTGCAGGTGCTGCTGGCGCCATAGCGATTCCAGGCTGTGGCGAAGAGTGAATGGCAGGATTAAAGCTATCAACATCTCTTTTCACGATACGTCCGTGATCGCCGCTTCCTTTAACCATGGCAAGATCTACACCTTTTTCAGCGGCCAGTTTACGAGCTAATGGCGATGCTTTGATACTGCCGTCGGTTTCTGTTGCCACTGGGGCAACTACCGCTGGAGTCGCCGCAGCAACCGGAGCTGGAGCAGACGAAGTTGCAGGTGCCGGGGCTGGAGCAGCAGGTGCTGGAGCAGCTGGCGCTTGCGTTGCCTCGGCAGGAACCGTTGCTTCACCTCCTTTTAATGCTTCAATATCTTCACCTTCCTCACCGAGGATGGCTAATACGGTATCTACAGGTGCGGTTTCCCCCTCACCCGTTCCTATGTAAAGAAGCTTCCCTTCTTGTCCAGGAAAAGCTTCAAATTCCATCGTTGCCTTATCGGTCTCAATTTCAGCCAATAAATCGCCTTCATTAACAGAATCACCAATTTGCTTGTGCCACTTTGCTACAACACCTTCAGTCATGGTGTCGGAAAGTCTTGGCATATTAATTACTATCGCCATCTAGAATTAGTTTTTGATGAATGGGTAATCTTCTTGAGCGTAAATCCCTTGGTACAATTCAGAAGCATCAGGAAAATCGCTTTCTTCAGCGAATTTCACACATTCCGCAACCAGGTCTTTCACACGCTGATTGATAGAATCGATTTCTTCCTGTGTCGCCCAATTTTTCTCTTGAATCATATTCAAACAAAGCGTAATAGGATCTTTTGCTTGGTACTCTGCCACTTCCTCTTTTGTTCTGTACTTCTGAGGATCTGACATGGAGTGCCCTTTATAGCGGTAGGTTCTGATTTCTAATAAAGTAGGTCCATCTCCGCGACGTGCACGTTCTGAAGCTTCATACACTGCGTCATACACCGCGATTGGATCCATGCCGTCCACCGCGCGGTTTGGCATGTCGTATGCTTCACCCAACTTATGAATTGGAGTCTGTCCGGCCGTACGCTCAACAGAAGTTCCCATGGCGTATCCATTGTTTTCAACACAGAAAACTACCGGCAATTTCCATAGCATCGCAAGGTTAGCAGTTTCGTGCCAGGCTCCTTGACGAATGGCGCCATCACCCATGTAAGTTAAGGTGACATTATTACGTCCCAAATACTTATCTGCAAAAGCAAGACCCGCTCCTAACGGAATTTGACCACCAACAATCCCGTGTCCACCCCAAAAACCTTTATCTGGAGAGAACATGTGCATTGAGCCGCCTTTTCCACGAGAGGTTCCCGTTACTTTTCCCATTAGCTCAGCCATGATGCGTCTTGGATCTTCACCCAAAGCCATAGGTTGAACGTGGTTTCTGTAAGCGGTAATCATATTATCACCCTCTTCCATAGCATAGGCAGAACCTGCTAGAATGGCTTCTTGACCGTTGTAAAGGTGAAGGAAACCACGGATTTTCTGTTGGATGTACAAGGCTGCTGCCATGTCTTCGAACTTTCTCCAGAAGAGCATGTCTTCGTACCATTTCAGGTAAGTAGCTTTTGTGATGCGCTTTTTTGCCATTTCTATCGATGTGTTTTGTGGGAGCAAAAATAACGCAAAAGCCCACCTAGCAAAACAACTTTGTATATTTAGTTCTGCACGATGAAATTAAAGTTGCGAAACTTTGCTAAATCGGTAAAAATTGGACTACTGCGCTAAGAATCCGTCAATGTTGAAGGCCATAGAGAAACGCAAGGTATTCTCTAAAGGTGAACGCGTGGTCGGACTCGCTGGAATCAAATAGGCCATATCTATGGTAAATACCTGATAGGCGAGACCAAAACCTAAAGTAACGTACTGACGATTCCCCTTGAGTTTGTGCTCATGCAAGTAGCCCGTGCGCGCAAATAAGAAGTCATTGTATTTGTACTCCATGCCGAAGTTATAAATGTTCTCTTGCAGCATTTCTTCGAATCCGCCTGGCTTTGATCCTGGGTTGAAACTCTCGAAGACTCCCATGAGGGGCGTAAAATCATTATCATCCACCCCAGCGATGATTTCACCGTTGGTTCCTAATAGTGGTGGTGTCGGAACTAAGAGTCGGTTGATATCGAGATACACAGACAGTTTGTTGTAATCATCTATTTCGAGGTGGTACCCACCGCCTACACGGAAGTTTGTAGGTAAGAAATCAGCGTTACCGCTCTCTGAATATGCGATTTTAGCCCCGAGGTTCGTCATTGCTATACCTGCGGAGAATGCTTGGCGGCGTCCGCCTTTGATGTTCTTGTAATCCCCTTGGTAGTAGAAGCCTAGATCCGCTGCACCGCTTTGTCCTGGTTTAGTTTGCAATCCCTGGACCACTTGACCTTGGGCTATATCAGAAAAGATCCAACGAAGTGCCGTTCCCGCGCTCCAATGATCACTTAATTTCAAAGCGTAAGCCACATCGAAGTAAAACTCATAGGGATTAAAAGTACCCATGCTATTGCCTTGTTCGTCTGTAAAGTTGATCTCTCCTAATGAGAAATAACGCAATGAGGCACTGATTCCTTGACGGTCACTCAATGCTTTCGTGTAATTCACATACGCTAAATCTATATCTGGGACCAATTTTGACATCCAAGGCGTATAGGATAGCGCCATAGAAGCCTTTTTATTTTCTAGGAAAGCTAATTTCGCGGGATTCCAAGCGCTTGAATTTGCATCAGGCGTGCTAGCAACACCCACATCACCCATGGCACCGGCCCGAGAATCTGGGCTCACCAATAAAATGGGAACAGCGGTAGTTACCACATTGTATTTCAAATCGTTCTGGGCTGAAACCTTAACGGTTGTAGCGAGGATAAGCAGTGCTAAACTGAGTTTTTTCATGTGTAATAGCTTCTTGCAGCGCAAGTTTAACGTATATATATGAGCTTTTCTTGTATTGTAGCCGATTTTCCATCAATTAATCGCGTCCATTCCACCCGTACAGAATAAAATCCCGCCCCGGGAGTTTGACCCGGTTGTTCCGACATGGTAAAGGTAGGCAACTGTGTTGTAGCATCATTTAAACGCAAGGTTTGTGTACGCTGCCAAACCAATTGGCCCTGATTGTTCGTAACGGAAACTTTCAACTCGCCCTCTTCACCCTGCTCTTGATGGGTCAATTGGAATTTTACCTGATCCGTAAATGGGTTTGGAAAAGCGAGCAACTGCTCTAAAATGGGAGTACTGGGCGCTACTACAACAAACGCAATGCTGTCGTAACCCCATTGATTCAGAACGTCCCAAGCGCGCAATGACAAGGTATGTTCGCCTAAAGCAAGGTCACTGAATGGATAACGCAACGATCCACGCGTAAAATCATCTAAATCCGATTCATAATAATCGTTCACATTGATTGCCTCCCCATCTAATGTAAGCGTCATGTTGTGGCCGATTCCCAAGCCCACGGCATTGATTCCACTTTCATCGTAAAGTAAACCCAGGCCAGTGGCATCCGATTCAACACTACTGCCCGAGGTGAACGCAGTATCATTCATAAACAACCGCACCTCCGGGCCTTCCATATCCGTGATCAGACCGTCGAAAATACCACCCATTAATTGGTCGTTCGAAGCGCCCCAAGCGTCCGTCTCGTAATCTGTAGCATAGGCACTGATCTTTGGAGGACCGTAACTCAAATTAATATCTAAAGGAACTCTAAAAGCCACGGTATACCGCCCGTTCACCACGCTGGCTTGGCCTTTAAACACGGCATTGTTTTGTGTCGTAAAATTAAACGGCGTGCCACTTTGATCATTCACCTTCGTTTGTTGCATTTGCGGCTTATCGAAGACTGTCACCCAAGCTTTTCCATTAAAATTATTCAATAGCGCTCCGCTCTGCGCATCCCGCACGCCACCTTGAATTTGAACCCATGAAAGCGCTTTCAGCGTATCTTGAAAATCCGACCATGCCACACCGTTTAGGGTATCGAAACTCATTTGATGTTTTGGACGCGCGAGTGGCAAGGCAGCATCGCCGATGAGTGAAAACTTAATTTTATCCCCGCTATTGTTGTTGTTTTTCGTTTCCCGGAGGACATCGCCTAATCTCGGGTTGTCCAATTGCATCATTTCCTCATTCAACAAGGCATTCAATGCATACGTACTGTTGGTTGCAAAAACACTTCGAGTCGTCGAAAACAACCCTATAGCTCCACCGTTTGGATTCAAAAACAATTGCTCACCAGCACTGACGCGCAAGGGGTCGTCGAATCGGGTAAATTCACAAGTAATAGTCGTAACGACCGGCTGCTTCGAGGTGTTATTCCATCCGTTGATATCTTCCAATTGCAATATGCGTTCAGTAGTCCATCCTACCTCTCCACCATGGCCAACAAAGGATACAGCTAAAGCTCCTTGTTCTACTTCATTAAATAGGGCTTGACGCGCCTCCGGATAACGCTGCGAACCGGGCTTGGTATCCTGCAAATACGCGTCGGAGTAGATTTTAATTTGATTCAATTCCGCTCTTGTCGTGTCCAACGTTTTTGCCAATCGGTCTTGATACACCGCGAATTCCTTTTCCCAAGGCTCATCGGCATCATCCACCACAAAAATCCCACGTGCACGCCAGGGTCCGAAACGGTCCGCCCCCGTCATGTAATTTGCGATTTTCGCAACTGCATTTTCTGCCTCACTGACCGTTCGTACTGGAATTCTACCAATACCTATATCCAAATCATCCAGAAACCAATTCACGCTTTCCCCGGAATCTAAATACCCGTAAAAATCATCTGTGATGTAGGAACTGATCAACGAGAAACTCGCATTGGTGTGGTAGGTGGGCACTACATTTGATTTCGCACCAGAAAGAATGCCCTTGTAATCGTAAGAGGCATCACCGAACAATGTGAGGTATTTGAGCGAATTATAATCGGCATAGGCCTTTACCAAAAATTTTCTAATGGCGCCGATATCGGGATTTCCCGTATTCATTACATCATATATATAGGATAGTGAAACCACTTCAGCAGTAACTCCAGATGCGCGTTCCAAATCCGCAAGATCGCTTGCAGCATCGAGCAAAGAATCGGGAGTAATAATGATACTTGCTATGCCATCCAAATCTGCAAAAGTTGCCGATCCGATTTCGCTAAGGTTCACCTTCTCATCCAGCACATGCGCTAGAGGCTCATTACAATCACCGATCATATACGTTCGGGGTAAGTCCTCGTGAGAATACCACTTGCTCCTGGTTTGATCCGGACCTAAAGAAGTTACAATCGCGGGTTCCACATGGGTGGCAATCCGTTGATTTTCTAAACCAAAAATCCTTAAACAACTGCTCCCCTCTACTTCAAAGTGCGAGTAGTTTCCTGCACCACGAGACTGATTTACTCTAAATTGGTTTGGACATACCTCTACCTCCGAGGTTTCCCAATCTACGATCATTTCATCCAGCCACATGGCTGCAGCGTTGTTCCCTGCTTTATCATAGGTAATGGTAAGCGTTGTACTTTGATCTGCTGTGAAATCTACAGTGAGCAGTTTTTCCTGCACGTAATTACTCACCGACCCCGTTTGTACCGCCGGGAATGTTACGGTCTCACTTTGTGCACCATATTGTACGATCAATTTCGTATTGCTGGTGCTCGAGCGTGCGACGGCTTTAATCCGCACCTTTATAGTGCTTCCGGACACGGGCCGATTCGCATCGGAGTTGCTCAGCGCAGTGCGTTCACGAAAATCATACACCCTAGTGGTCGTGAAATCAAACATTTCGCCCATCCACCTGCGACCGGTTCCAACAAGATTGTACATCGCAGTATCGTAAACCCAAGTCGCACGCGCATTCAATGCCCTAGAACTGTCTTGTTCCGGCACTACTTCTGCTGCAACGCCTTGGTAGGAAGTATTCCCGCCACTGACTAAGAAATATTTTTGATCGCTGAATGGGTTAGCCGCATAAAACGACGCACCTGAAGCAGCATCATAATTCAGCGTGTAGCTCGGTGGAACGTAGAACCAGAATTCCGTGGCATCATCAACAATAGAGTCGCTATCAACGATGTAATAGGGAATGGAAAAATCACTACCCATAGGCTCGTTAGCGCTGTTTTGCGGAGAAAGCGTTCCATCTAATCGACAACGGATTTCAAGGGATTCGTTCCGAGACAATTCTGAAAGAATGCCTAAATCTAACACCTCTCGACCACTCAACATGTACAAGCCAGATGAAGCTTGCCCTCCGTTTTTTGGGCCTGAAATTCCGTGATTTAAGGTTTTAAATCGAACGTAAGTCCCCGTATCAAAGGACAGCTGTCCCGCGACCAAAATCGGGAACAAAAGGACACCTACAAGCGCTATGATTTTTTTCACTCTGACAAATCTAATGTGTAATAGATAACAATCGGCCTAAAAAAAGCGTTTAAAGAGGAACGTCAAGCAAGTGCAAAACGTACTTTTTTTGCTTATACTTGTTGCTTGAAAACATAGGTTAATCCATGAACGCAGTGAAAACGCGCATACTAACATTGGCTACAGGCCTGATTTTTAGCACTTTGAGCTTCGCTCAAGATGCACACTTCAGCCAGTATTATGCCAATCCAATCTATCTAAATCCAGCATTTGCGGGTCTAGAAAGATGCCCTACGGTACACAGTAACTACAGAAATCAGTATCCTGAGCTTGGAGTTTACCAATCCTACTCTGCCTCTTACGACCAATATGTCGATAAATTAAACGGTGGAGTTGCTATCATGGCACTCAAGGATGATGCTGGAAATGGAGCATTGAACTTAACTGAAGTAAGTGGTGTGTACAGTTACCATTTAGAAGTTAATCGTCATTTTACGTTATTGAGTGGTTTTCAAGCAACCTTCCGCCAGCGCACGTTGGATTGGAATCAGTTCACGTTCCCAGACATGATCGATCCCTTCTACGGATTCGTTCTACCTACAAGCGAAGTAGCTCCGGGCAACAACTACAATAACCACCTGGACCTAAGCTTCGGTATGCTAGGATTTACAGAGCGCTGGTACATTGGCGTTGTAGGTCATCACCTTACAGAACCCAATGAAGCGTTCTTAAGCCAAAGCCGTCTTCCATTAAAATTGACCGCACATGCAGGTGCAAACATCCCATTGGGAAGAAAGCGCCTACACAATAGTTTACAGTCTTACATCGTTCCTAATGTAGTGTACCAACAACAAGGAGCTGCATCACAGCTAACGGCAGGTGTAAGTTTCGCACGTGGACCATTAGCAGGTGGTCTTGCCTTACGCCAGGGAAGTTTCAACCCGGATGCAGTGATTTTCATTTTGGGAATCACACCGCCTGATTTGCCTTGGACTTTCGGTTACAGCTATGATTACACCATTAGTGACTTAACTAATACCCTAGGCGGTGCACACGAAGTAAGTATGGGATACAAATTCCCTTGCCGCTCGCGCCGCAGCAAACTAAAAGCACTCAAGTGCCCTAAATTCTAAGAAGCCTAACAACTGTTTATCATATGAATAAGTTTATCCAGTTTTCAATTGCCACTATTTCAGCTGCGCTTCTCGCGAGTTGTGCGGGTCCTGAATCAAATTCAACGGGCTGGGCAATCAACAACAAAAACAACGGTGGATTTCAAGCGAATCTAAGCTACCAAGGACAAGAAACAGGACCGGGTCTTGTATTCGTCGAAGGTGGTACGTTTATGATGGGTCAAGTCGAAGAAGACTTTATCAAGGATTGGAATAACGTTCCACGTCGCGTTACTGTAAGTTCATTCTATATGGATGAAAATGAGGTGACCAATCTAGATTACCGCGAATACCTCTACTGGCTACGTCGCGTTTACGACTACGATTATTACCCAGAAATCTACCGTTCTGCACTTCCTGATACCTTGGTGTGGAGAGATAAATTGGCATATAACGATAACTTCGTAGAAAACTACCTGCGTCACCCGGCGTACAACTACTACCCTGTAGTAGGTGTGAATTGGTTGCAAGCGCAGCGCTACTGTTCATGGAGAACGGACCGCGTTAACGAGGCCATCTTAATCAAAGAAGGAATTCTTAGAGAATTACCTGAGCAAATGGACGCGGATCACTTCAACACTGAAGTGTACCTCTACAAGCAAGAGTATGTAGCTCAAAACAAAAAAGGACTTAAGGATCTCAATCCGAACTCTGCCTTCGGGAAAGAAGGCCGTCCAGCGCGTATTGAAGACGGTATCGTTCTTCCTAAATACCGCCTTCCGACGGAAGCAGAATGGGAATACGCAGCGTATGCGGACGGCGGTAAGCGTATTTACAACCGCGTCGTTGATAAGAACAAATACACTTGGAACGGTAACGCGACGCGTAACCCAGACAAACAAGATCGTGGAGATATCCTCGCCAACTATAAAAGAGGTCGCGGTGATAACATGGGTACATCAGGTTGGTTGAATGACCAAGCAGATGTTACTATGCAGGTTCGTTTCTATCCGCCAAACGACTTTGGTCTGTACGATATGGCTGGTAACGTTGCAGAATGGGTATTGGACATCTACCGTCCTGCGAGCTCGTACGACGTTACTGATTTCCGTGCCTTCCGTGGTAATGAATTCAAAACCTTCGATAAAAACTACCAAGACATTGGTTCTTTAGAAGTTTTACAAGATCCACAAAAAGAAGTTCGCAACGGTGATACTGTTATCGTTCGTCTACCGGGTCAACTTCCAGTACGTTCAGTGACTGTAGAAGAAAATGTAAAACGTCGCAATTACCAAAAAGGCGATTACCGTGATTACCTCGACGGTGATAACGAAAGTTCTAAGAACTACGAAAATCCAGTTGAAGAAGGCGAAGCCGCTATGTACGATTACGGCAATAAAACGCTCATTGGTAACACTACGCGCGTCTACAAAGGCGGTAGCTGGAAAGACCGTGCATACTGGTTAAGCCCAGGCACTCGTCGTTACCTTGAAGAGGACCAAAGCACCGATTACATTGGCTTCCGTTGTGCAATGGACCGCGTAGGCTTCCAAAACGAAAATAGCGATAGAAGTAAGCGTCCTGCAAAAGTGAAACGCCACAACTTCAGACGTTACAAAATGTAATTTGCATTGCGTTAAGAATTTTAAAGCCCCACCTTCCAGTGGGGCTTTTTTGTACCCTAACTTTCCGTAACAGAACAATCCTACACTATGCGAGTATTTGAAGCTTTTCTCTCTTGTGGCAGCGTATGCACGGATACCCGGTCCATTGTACCTGGAAGCGTATTCTTTGCACTTAAAGGTGCCTCATTTAATGGCAACACTTTTGCACTGCAAGCACTGCAGGCGGGAGCAGCGTTTGCTGTTGTAGACGAGCACGTAGGTAATGACGAACGCCTTATTAAAGTAAGCGACGTACTTACGGCGCTGCAACAATGTGCGCTTGACTACCGCCGTCACTTGAACCTACCAACGATAGGACTGACGGGGAGCAATGGAAAGACTACGACCAAAGAATTGTTCCATGCTGTTCTGAAAACAAAGTATAAGGTCCATGCTACAAAAGGCAACTTCAACAACCATATTGGGGTGCCGCTCACGATACTCAGCGCGCCTAAAGAAACCGAGATACTCATTGTTGAAATGGGCGCAAATCATCAAAAAGAAATTGGGCACCTAGCATCCATCGCCGAGCCTACTCTCGGATACATTACGAATTATGGGAAGGCGCACCTCGAAGGATTTGGCGGTGTAGAAGGCATCATTAAAGGCAAAAGCGAACTGTATGATTACATCGCACAGACCCCGAAAGGTTTGGCCTTAGTCAATGCAGACGATGCAATCCAATTGGAAAAAAGTGCAGCTTGCCGTCAAACAACTTTCGGAAAAACCAACGCGCAATTCACCTACGCCGTAGAAGAGCACGATGAATTTGCAGGCATCCAGTTTTCAATAGCGACAACATCCTATACTGTTAAAAGCAATCTCAGTGGTTCCTTTAATTGTACGAATCTAGCAGCAGCAGTAGCGCTGGGGCGCTACTTTGATATCCCCGCGCCTGCCATAGTTCAGGCTTTGACCGACTATGTGCCTGCCATGAATAGAGTGGAATGGCGAAAAACTGCTTCGAATCGGGTTTTATTAGATGCCTACAATGCAAACCCAACGAGCATGTCGCTCTCCATTGAAAATTTTGCTAAATGGCATGGGGACGGATGGCTGGTGTTGGGCGATATGTTTGAACTGGGCGAAGCAAGCCCAGTGGAACACCAGGCGATTGTAGAATTGGTACAACGGACCAACATGGAGGAGCGTTGTATCCTCGTGGGCAAGCACTTCGGCGGAACCGCTTGGCAGGGCCTGCAATTTGCGACGACCGGAGATTTAGAAAGGCATTGGAAAGAAAACGGCGCCCCGAAGGACGCCGCTATTTTATTGAAAGGTTCAAGAGGAATTGCACTTGAGCAACTCCTTCCCTTGCTTTAATTAAGAATTCTTAATCATATCACGCGAAATCACGATGCGTTGGATCTCTGAAGTACCTTCATAAATCTGAGTGATTTTTGCATCACGCATCAAACGTTCTACGTGGTATTCCTTGACGAAACCGTATCCACCGTGGACTTGAACTGCTTCTGTAGAAACCCACATTGCGGCTTCTGACGCTGCCAATTTTGCCATCGCACTCTCTTTATCGTAAGGCATGCCCTGATCCTTCAACCAAGCCGCTTTATAAACGAGAAGTCTAGCCTGTTCAATCTTCATCTCCATATCCGCCAACTTAAAGGCGATGGCTTGATGTTCGTGAATAGGTTTTCCAAACGTGGTGCGTTCCTTTGAATAGCTCAATGCCAAATCAAGTGCACCCTGAGCAATACCTAAAGCTTGAGCCGCAATACCTATACGTCCGCCACTTAAGGTTTTCATAGCGAATTTAAAGCCGAAGCCGTCTTCACCAATTCTATTTTCCTTCGGCACCTTCACATCGTTAAAGAGTAACGTGTGCGTATCCGATCCACGGATACCTAATTTATCTTCTTTCTTACCAACCACGAATCCTTCCATGCCTTTCTCTACAATCAAGGCATTGATTCCGCGGTGGCCTTTTTCACGATCCGTCTGTGCAATAACCAAAGCAATTTCACAAGTACCACCGTTCGTAATCCAGTTCTTCGTTCCATTCAGTAAATAATGGTCGCCCATATCCACAGCGGTTGTCGCTTGAGAGGTCGCATCCGAACCTGCCTCTGGCTCACTCAAACAGAAAGAACCAATGATTTCTCCGGAGGCTAGACGAGGTAAGTATTTCGCTTTTTGCTCAGCCGAACCGAAGGTTTCAAGCCCCCAACAAACCAAACTATTATTCACACTCACTACAACAGACGCCGAGGCATCTATTTTCGACAATTCCTCCATGGCCAGAACGTAACTCATGGTATCCATCCCGGAACCACCATTCTCTGGTGATACCATCATGCCCATGAAGCCTAATTCGCCAAGTTTCTTAATTTGTTCTGCAGGGAATTCCTGCTTTTCATCTCTTTCAATGACTCCGGGTAACAGCTCGGTTTGCGCGAAATCGCGCGCTGCATCACGAATCATCAAATGCTCCTCTGATAGGTTGAAGTTCATCGATTATTCTGTTTATTATTGGGTCTTACAAATGTACAACGCACACGTCAATGTTTTAGGCTTAATGAGCGGAACCTCACTCGATGGGATGGATGCCGCTGTGGTCCAATTTTCAGCGGACCCCAAAACAGAGTGGAAACTACTGTATTTCAAATGCTTACCCTACCCTGAAGCGCTAAAAAAATGCATTGAAGCAACCTATGAAAACACCCATTTAAGCGCAGAAGCGTCGACTGCATTCGCGGCATGGACTACGGAAGTTATTCGCAGCATTCAGGTCGATTTTGACGGGAACATTGATTTAGTTGCGAGCCACGGCCAAACTATTTTTCACAAACCCGATGACAAACTTACCTTCCAAGCCGGTTGCCTGCCAGAAATTGCCACAACTACCGGACTTCCGCTGGTAACCAATTTCAGAGTTCAAGACGTGTTGCTGGGTGGCCAAGGTGCTCCGCTCGTCCCTTTTGGAGATCATAAACTCTTTGGAAGTTATGAGGCAGCACTCAACTTAGGTGGTTTTGCCAACTGTAGTTTGGGGGCGCCACTGTTGAGCGATGGTATTTCTGCCGCATTCGACATTTGCCCACTGAATAGAGTTTTAAATGGCTTCGCCAACGAATTGGGCCAGGAATACGATAAAAATGGGCTTTTCGCACGTCAAGGTCGCATTAACCCATGGGTTTTGGACCAATTAAACAGCCTCCCCTATTACGACCTGCCTGCCCCCAAAAGCTTGGGTCAGGAATGGATTGATGCAACTTTCATTGAGCTTGTTGATGTTCTCGCACCGAAGGATGCCTTAGCCACTTGTGTTCAACATATGGCGGATCAAATCGGTATGCATTTGGAGGGGAAGCGCACCTTAGTAACGGGCGGCGGGGCTTTCAACACCACCCTTTTACAAGCGATAGAAGAGAATGGCGTAGACATCGTATTGCCTGAGAAAGCGATTATCGAAGCAAAAGAGGCCATTGTCTTTGCGCTGCTCGGATACGAGCGCTTTCTGGGCAAGGTGAATGTCATTGGCACCACTACAGGCAGCGGAATATGGCACAGTTCTGGCAGTGTATTTCACCCCTAAAACGTACCTTTAGGCTCCCTTATTAACAGAGCATTAAATGAAAGAACAACTACGCGCTTTTGAAGAGCGCCCCGCAGAAGTGGTCTTCCACTGGCACGACGCTGAAACCGAAGCTAAAGGCTGGGTGGTCATTAATTCCCTTCGAGGTGGAGCCGCTGGTGGCGGTACCAGAATGCGTCCTGGGCTTACAGAAAATGAAGTCCTTTCGCTAGCCAAAACCATGGAAATCAAATTCACCGTAGCAGGACCTGCCATAGGGGGTGCTAAAAGCGGTATCGATTTCGACCCTAATGACCCGCGCAAAGAAGGTGTGTTAAAACGTTGGTATAAAGCGGTTTACCCGCTACTTAAAAATTACTACGGCACCGGTGGTGATCTCAATGTGGATCAGAAAACTGAAGTTATCCCCATTACCAGTGAACTGGGCATTCTTCATCCGCAAGAAGGCGTTCTTAACGGTCATTACCAGCCGGGAGATTTCGCTAAAGCACGTAAAATAAAACAACTTCAAAATGGTGTGAGCCTTTCCGTAAATGCGGAACGACTTACCCCTTCAAAAGTCGGCACCTTTAAGGTGGGTGATTTAATCACAGGCTATGGAACCGCAATGAGCGTCGAACATTTCTACGCAATATGGGGCGGAGACCTCACACAAAAAAGAGTGATTATTCAAGGATGGGGGAACGTTGCTTCAGGCGCGGCCTACTACCTGAGTCAAATGGGCGCAAAAGTGGTCGGTATTATCGACAAAGTTGGAGGGCTCATGAATCCAGAAGGATTTACTTTCGAAGAAATCACTCATCTATTCAACGCAAAAGAAGGCAACGCTTTGGCCGCGCCAAACATGCTTTCCTTTGAAGAAGTGAACAAGAAAATCTGGTCGATGGGAGCTGAAGTGTTCATTCCTGCAGCCGCTTCGCGACTCGTCAATAGAATGCAATTGGCCCAGATGCTGGACAACGGACTAGAAGTTATTTCCTCTGGGGCAAATGTTCCGTTTGCGGACCAAGAGATATTCTACGGCCCAATTGCTGAACTCGCGGACTCGAAATGTGCTGTAATCCCTGACTTTATTTCCAATTGTGGAATGGCACGCGTTTTCGGCTATTTAATGCAAGAAGATGCCGTAGTTGAAGATGAAGCAATATTTGAAGACGTTTCTAATACCATCTTCAATGCACTTCGCGACGTTCACACTATTGATAATCAACCAAACCTTATTACATTTAAGGCATACACTAACGCTCTGAAACTGCTCCTCTAATGATTTACACATTAATGCTGGTTGTATTTGTTCTAGGATACGCCGCGATCGCTTTCGAACACCAGTTAAAAATTGACAAGGCTGCCGCAGCCCTAGTTACTGGCGTAGTAACCTGGACCCTCTACGTTCTCACGAGCCATCACGTACACGAGGTCGAAGGCGAATTGTTGCACCACCTCAGTGAGATTTCTTCGATTTTATTCTTCTTGATTGGAGCCATGACCATCGTCGAATTGGTGGATGCGCACGAAGGTTTTTCGGTAATTACGGATAAAATAAAAACTACGAATAAAGTAAAGCTGATGTGGATCATCGGTATTCTTAGTTTCTTCTTCTCCGCTGCCCTCGACAATCTTACAACCTCCATCGTTATGGTGAGTTTACTGCGGAAACTCATCGAAGATCAAAAGGACAGATGGTTCTTCGCAGGGATGGTTGTAGTTGCTGCAAATGCAGGAGGGGCTTGGTCGCCTATCGGTGATGTCACCACAACCATGCTTTGGATCAAAGGACAGATCACTGCTGGAGCTGTAGTTACGGACCTCATTCTTCCATCACTCTTCACGCTTCTAGCGCCATTGGCCATTCTCTCTTTCCGATTAAAAGGAAATGTAACGCGGCCCATAAAAGCAGAAACTGCTGAGCACTATACGGACCCGACGACACCTTTTGAACGCAATTTCGTGTTCTTCGCCGGTGTTGCTGGACTCATTTTCGTTCCTATTTTTAAAACGGTAACACACTTACCTCCTTTCATGGGAATGATGCTTTCCTTAGGTGTGCTTTGGATCATCACAGACCGCATGCACCGCAGAAAGCCAGCAGATGTAAGACATCATTTGAGTCCCCTGGGGGTTTTACAGAAGATCGACACCCCTTCAGTGTTGTTTTTCTTAGGAATTCTACTTGCCGTAGCGTCGCTGCAAAGTATGGGCCAATTAGGCGATCTCGCCGTAGCCCTAGACAACAGCATCGGCACGGATACTGAAGGAGGTGTATTCATCGTTAGCATCATCATCGGTCTACTTTCTTCCATCGTAGATAACGTTCCGCTCGTCGCCGCTGCAATGGGAATGTATGAAGTCACTGCCGACGGCCTATTTATGCAAGACGGCGTCTTTTGGCAATTCCTCGCCTACTGTGCAGGAACCGGCGGTTCTGCTTTGATTATCGGCTCTGCAGCCGGGGTTGCTGTGATGGGCTTAGAAAAAATACCATTTGGTTGGTATTTGAAGAATATTTCACTGCTTGCGCTCGTTGGATACTTTGCAGGGGCGGCTGTTTACATCCTAGAACGCACATTGTTTTAGAAGGTATTCATCTTGTTGATATTTCAAAAGCCCCCGCGTTGCGGGGGCTTTCTTTTTATGGATTTTTGAGTAAATCAGTCAAAACAAATGAGCACACTATTTCTACAAATTCAAACCGGTGCAGAGGCCGTAATAGCTGAAGAACCTACAGAGAAAACCATGTCCATATTGGAGTTAATGACTTCAGGAGGTATTGGTGGTATTCTAATTATGACGTTCCTCGGTATACTGAGCATCTTCGCGGTATACATCTTCCTCGAACGTTTTGGCGCCATTCGCAATGCAAATAAGGTGGACCCCAACTTCATGAACAACATCAAGGACATGGTGATGGACGGTAAACTGGATGCTGCGCAGGCTTTATGTACAGCAGAAAGTACGCCTGTAGCTCGAATGATTGAAAAAGGCATTACCCGAATTGGCAAACCGCTTGGCGACATCACTCAGGCGATCGAAAACCAAGGAAAACTGGAAGTTACCCGATTAGAAAAGGGCCTCCCTATGCTCGCAACCATTTCCGGTGGAGCACCTATGATCGGTTTCTTAGGAACCGTTATTGGTATGATTTTGACCTTTAAGGAAATGGCCAACGCAGGCGGTCAAATCAAGCTGGATATGATGGCCGAAGGTATTTATACGGCCATGACCACTACTGTTGCCGGTCTTTTAGTGGGTATTATCGCCTATTTCGGATACAACTTCCTAGTAACTCGTGTGGATCGCGTGGTTTACAAACTAGAGGACAGCGCAATGGCCTTTCTAGACTTATTGCACGAACCGGCCTAAAAACAACGCTATGAATTTACGCAGCAGAAGCAAGGTTAGCGCCGAAGTCAACATGTCATCCATGACCGATTTGGTCTTCCTATTACTCATCTTCTTTATTCTCGCCTCAACCCTGGTGACCTCAAGCGCGCTTGATATTGTTTTGCCTAAAAGCGGTGCGCAAACCGTTAAAAAGAAAAACATTACCCTCACCGTGAATGAAGCATTAGAATTTGACGTAAATGGAACCATTGTCGGCTACGACCAGGTCGAACAACGTCTAATGGCTGAAGCCCGAAAGTTAACCGACGGCGAACAAGCAGTTGTGGTTCTGCGCGCAGATCAAAGCATTCCTACCGGAGAAACGGTACGACTTTTGGATATAGGTTACCGGAACAATCTAAAAATGATCATCGCAACTGATCCCAAATAGGCATGGCATTTAACGAGCAACGCAATAAGAACAAGGCTAAGGTTTGGACGGTCATCGTCCACATCCTGCTCATGCTTTGGTTTGCGTTTTATGGCTTAACCTACCAAGACCCACCTCCAGAGGAAGGGATTGCAATTAATTTCGGGTATGAAGAAACGGGGGCTGGACAAAATACGCAAGCCGCACCTACCATTCCCCCGCCAACGCCCGCTACTCCTGTAGAAACTCCACCAGTACAAGAAGAAGTGGTTACCCAGGATGTTGAGGACGCTCCCGTTATTGAATCTACGGATGACCCTACTCCAACCCAACCTGAGGAAGTGGTCGAGCAGCCCAAGGAAGAAACTGAAAAACCGAAAGAAACCGTTCAGGAGCCTGAACCCGATCCTCAGCCCACTGCAGAAGAATTGGAACGTCAACGCCAACAAGAACGGTTGAATCGTATGTTCAATACCACCCGCAATGGAACAGGCCAAGGTGAAGGTGAAACCACAGGCGGCGGTGATCAAGGCGACCCCAACGGCGATCCATTAAGTCCAAACAGAACCGGGAACGGCGGAGCTGGTGGCAATGGTAAATATTGGATGTCTGGAACGCCTATCAACTTACCTGAACCGGAAACGGGCTGTAATTATGAAGGTGTCGTGGTCATTAAAATTGCGGTTACAGAGGCCGGAAGCGTTTATGAAGCGGAACTCGCTCCAAATAATCAAATTCCGGATTCATTACCCAAATCTAATTTTGGTTCCAATACCTGTCTAGTTAATAAAGCGAAGGTTGCCGCGCGCAATTCTAAATGGAGTGCAGATGCCGGGAACAGTCGTCGTGTTGGATTTATTGTCTACCGTTTCGAATTGCAATGACGTACGAACAAGCAGTGCAGTGGCTGTTCGATGCAGTACCTAATTTTCAGCGAGACGGGGGAACGAAAGACTACAAAATTGGTCTAGAAGGTCCGCTGGCCTTATGGAAAGAATTGAACTTCCCCGGTAAAACAATACCAACCATACATGTAGCAGGCACCAATGGTAAAGGCTCCACCGTGCATTTACTTGCCTCGGGAATGAAAGAGATGGGGCTTCGTGTCGGTGTCTTCTCCTCCCCGCATCTCTTTGACTTTAGAGAACGTGCTAAAATTGGTACTACGCTCGTCCCGGAAGACTATGTGTGTCAATTCGTGGAAACAAATAAAGACTTCTTCACGGCCGGTGGATTCAGCTTCTTTGAGCTTACGACCATGCTGGCCCTATCATGGTTTGAGCAGGAAGCTGTGGATTGGATTATTTTAGAAACCGGCATGGGCGGCAGGCTAGATGCCACAAATATTTGCCTTCCTGAATTGACCATCATCACCAACATCGGGCTGGACCATACCCAGTGGCTCGGCAATACCTTAGGTGCTATTGCTTCAGAGAAAGCAGGCATTATGAAAGATGGTGTTCCTGTCATTATCGGCGAAAAACATGCGGAAACCCAAGAGGTTTTTACAAGACATGCACGCGCTAAAAACGCGCCACTTTTCTGGAGCGCACCCTTAGATATTGCTACCGACTTAACGGGCAACTATCAGGTGTTTAATAGCAATACCGCCGCCACAGCGCTCGCATTATTATTTCCCGAGGAGCGTGCCTTATGGGAACTAGGATTTAGTAGAGTAATTCAGAATACCGGACTACAAGGTCGCTGGCAACAAATTGGCGCCAACCCAATCATTATTTGCGATACAGGACACAACGAGCATGCATTGAAGCACATCGTTAGGCAGGCCCACGAAGCAGCAAACCACGTCCATTGGGTGCTAGGAATGGCCGCAGATAAAGAACATGCCAAAGCCTTGCGCTTATTTCCAAAAACGGATTCCTTTTACTGGACTTCTACTCGCAGTCCACGAACGCTAGCTGCAGCAGCGCTCGCTGAAATAGGCTTATCTAGTGGATATCATGGAACCGCGTATTCCAGCGTTGAAGAAGCATTACAAACGGCCGTACAACATGCAAAAGCGGATGACCTTATCTTTGTAGGAGGCAGTACTTTTGTAGTAGCAGATTTAAAAATATGAAAACACTTATTTTCACTTTACTCGCATTCGCACCACTCCTGTCCTACGGGCAAGCGGAGGAATTGAAACAACGCACCGCCTTATTTCTTGAAGAACAGGCCGCGAATTATAAAATTAAGGAGCTCAACGGTAATGAGCCGGATTACGGTGTTTTACCAGAAACTCAATTCATCCACCATTCGTATTTCCAGCTCAAGCAAATTGAAAAAGAGTTAAACGACTTAGGAAACAACGTTAAGCCAAAATACGATCTCAGCACCTATGCTTATGAGGATGAGGAAGAATTGAAGTATGCGCTCAAATTCTGGTTTAAAGAATTCATTGGCGACAAAAGAATCACTCCCGGCCGCGACTACCGCACCGTGGATCATATCGTTCCGGGCATCATCATCATTGAGAAGAATTACATCGCCATACTTACCTTAAGCTGCTACAGCGTCGATATCGAAGAGTTCAGAGCATGGCGCAGCAGCATGCTGGGTGTGTTTGGCAGCCCGAATGCTATGGTCGTAGAACTGGGGTGTAATGGACCTATTGAATGGACAAAGAACGCACCCGATCCTAAAGATCCTAGCTGGCGCCGTTAAGCCCGTGTTTCTCTGGTCTGAACCCTTTGTACTTCTGGCATCCCAATGGCATCAAAACTTTGATTGTATTCGCTTCGATCTGGATTCATAAGCGCCAAACCGGCAACAATATGCGGCATCGTAACTGCTTCCACGCCGTCTAAATCTGCCAAAGTTCGGGACAATGCCAACCAATTTCGCTGCGCTCGGTTCGACAGGTTGTAGCGCGCAGCCATTCTGTAATAGGCCCGCCAATCCCTTTTGGTCATCATTGAATACGCCTCTAGTTCATCCAAGCTTAATTGCGCATTTTGCTTGCCTTGCCGCTGTATTTGTCTAAGCCATGCCGCTTGAACACGGCGATAAATCACTACTGAACGTTCCGTTGCAGCCTCTTCTTGCCAACTCATGGATGGTACAAACAAGTACATATCAAAGCGTTCTAAGAGTGCGCCGCTGAGCATACCTTGAAAACCCGATAATGACGAAGCCGTGCACCGGCATTTCCGGTCGTGATGACCGAAATTTCCACAATGGCATGGATTCATTATCCCTATGAGCTGATGGACATGATCGTTCATAGGCTGGAGTAACATGTCCCGAATGCGCGCGCTAGTAGTATGGAGTTCGTCAATACAATACACACCTCCCAAAGTTGCCAATACATCCCCAAGCACCTTGGGCGCTGCAACAGGAGGGTCTAATGGAACCAGCGCATTGCGGAATTGCTGAACCACCTGCCCTGCTGTATCGGGGAGTGAACCGAGCAATTGGCGTTTAGTCAATGGTGGACTGCGTTTTAAAAAAGGACGTAAGTTTTGAAATACTAAAGGGTTTTCTTCGCTGGTTCCCGAAGAATGAATGCCATTGAGCCATGGTTGGTCACAGGGAGTGATCGGAGGTAAGATAGACGGCAGACGTTCACAAAGCATCGTCTTCCCCACTCCTGGCGGCCCCACAATCAACGCGTGATGTCCGCCTGCGGCAGCTACTTCCAGCGCCCGCTTTAGCGGGCGCTGGCCGGCCACCTCTGAAAAACAACCAAAGGCAGCACGCTCCTGTCTCCACTGCGCTGACTGAGGTTGAGGTGGCCGGAGCGCGGCGTTAGCCGCTGCTGGAAGCTGTCCGGTCTGAAAAAAGGAAACGGCCTCTTTCAAAGAACGGACCACGCACAGCGCAGGGTGTTGGCGCTCGTTTAGGTAAGTGTGCTGCGCACTGTACGTGTTTAAAACAACGCCCTTTTTACCCAATCTTTTTGCCAACTCAAGCAATTGATAGGGCTGTTCTACGGGTACAACGCCTCCATCCAAACCCAAGGTCCCTACTATGAGATACGCTTCTAAACGGTCCGTGGGGAACTGCCCACTTGCAGCCAAAACACCCAAAGCAATAGGCAATTCAAGCAGTGTACCAAATTTTCGCGTCGTCGTAGGTGCGAGATTAATGGTGATGCGTTGGCCTGGCCAATGAAACTGGGTGTTTTTAATAGCCGTATAGATCCGTTGTTTGCTCTCCTTTAAAGCGGTATCGGCAAGACCAACGATGAAATATTTAATTCCACGGGTGATACTGACCTCTACAGTTATGGGAGTTGCATGAAGAAACTGGACTAAGCCAGACTGAAGGGTTACGAGCATGATGAAGGGTTTTGAAGTTGTTTCTCTTCAAATTGGACCCTCCCGGTGTTACTTCCAAATAATGTGAAAAAGTAACTCTTTTCCACAACCAGAACATTGAGATTTACGAGAACTCGAGCACCCGTTGCCGCCGAATTCGAAGGCTATGCTTCGGTTTTATTCGCCAATTGCCCGCATGCCGCGTCAATATCCTGTCCACGTGAATGGCGCACTGTAGCGACGATACGACGTTCCTCTAATATGCGTTTGTACATATCCACAGCAGATTGAGATGCTTGTGTATAGGGGCCGTTATCGATCGGGTTGTACTGAATGATGTTCACTTTAGTAGGAATGGCGCCACAGAATTTTGCCAATGCAACGGCATCTTCTTCGGTATCGTTGATATCGCGCCAAATCACATATTCAAACGTGACGCCGCGGCCGGTTTTCGCATACCAATACTGTAAACTTTCGCGCAAATCCACCAGTGTGGTACTGCGATGGGCTAAAGGCATCAATTTCGCGCGTTTTTCTTCAATCGCACTGTGGAGTGAAATGGCAAGACCGAATCGGACACCATCATCGGCCATTTTCTTGATCAGCTTCGGCACACCAATGGTGCTGAGAGTGATGCGCTTTGGGGACATACCCAGCCCTTTTGGGTCCGTAATTTTATCAATGGCTGCGAGCACGTTATTGTAGTTGAGTAGCGGTTCGCCCATCCCCATAAAAACAATGTTCGTCAAAGGCCTACCGAAGTGTTCTTTACCTTGACGGTCAATCACCACAACTTGATCGTAGATCTCATCGGGATCTAAATTTCGCATACGCTTTAACCCCGCTGTCGCGCAGAACGTGCAGTCTAAACTGCACCCAACCTGCGAGCTCACACATGCCGTAATGCGCTTCTCTGTGGGGATCAATACGGATTCAACGAAGGCGCCATCGTGCAACTTCACTGCATTCTTAATGGTGCCGTCATTCGACTGTTGCATGACATCTACCTCCAACTGCTTGAATTCGAAATGAGCATTCAACAATTCGCGTGTGGCCTTGCTGAGATTCGTCATTTCTTCAAAGCTGTTGGCACTTTTTTGCCAAAGCCATTGATACACCTGCTTTGCTCTAAAGGCCTTTTCACCGTGCGATTCAAAAAAGGCGATTATTCCTTCTTGACTTAGCGTACGAATGTCTTTTTTAATTTCTCCCACAAGGCAAAGATACGAGAGGCCAATTGGCCCACGGCATCGAATTACGGTAAATCGCGTTCTACTAAAAAGCCCATTTTACCTTGCTGGTAATCGCGCATGGCTTCCATAATCTCGGTCTGATTCGTCATCACGAAAGGTCCATAACTCTCCACCTTCTCATTGATGGGCGCCGCAGCAATAAAGAACACCTTCGTCTTTTCAGAAGGAGTGAACGTATACGTGCCTGCATTGAGCTGGTACAACATATGGGCTTCAATCAAACCGTAACCCTCTAAATGTCCTGCGCCGTCAAGCAAATACAGCAAACCGTTTTCTCCAGATTTCACCTCAAAGGTTACCGCAACGTCAGCCTCCATGGCGCCGTGCGCGGCAGTAATGGGATACGAAGATTTTAATGGGCCTTCGGATGCATCAACGACAGGGGTTCCAGAAGTAATCCGAAAATCAGGATGGCCAGGGACCTCCGGCATTTCTGCTTTTTGTAACGGCATGTATTTCGGCTCGTCCATCTTTCGCGCGCTTGGGGTATTGATCCAGATTTGAATAATCTCCTGCATACCGCCTTCTTCGGCCAATTTTGCCGGCGGACGTTCGCTGTGAATGATGCCCAAACCAGCATCCATCCACTGTACCCCGCCATCATCGACTATGCTATTATTCCCGCGACTGTCTCTGTGATGCACGCCACCCGACCACATAAAAGTAACGGGGGAAAAGCCTCGGTGCGGATGCGGACCAACGCCTGCATTCCAACGATCCGTTCCCGCGGGAACATGACTCGCATGGTGGTGTATCAATAAAAAAGGATCAATTTGATCTACACTTTGCGTAGGTAAGGGTTGTTTTAATGGGTGGTCGCCCATCATCACTTCATAGGCAGGTAAAGCGCGTACTACTGGCATGTTTTACTTTATTTAATTTGGTAACACTGGAGATGGAATTTTGTGCAGCACCGCGGACAAACGGACTATACAATCCCCAACAATTCTTTTAAATCTTCAATCTCGTAAGTGACTTTTTCGGTGTGTTTTATTCGTTTCGGATTGAAGAAGACTTGATCAATTCCTTGCTCGCGGGCGCCGACGCAATCCGCAATGAGGTTATCACCAATCATCAGACTCTCTTTGCGATCGGCGCCCGCAAGCTGAAGCGCACGACGGAAAATCTTCGCATCGGGCTTATTTACGCCAACCTGATCGCTACACAATAAAACATCGAACAGCGGCTCCAGTCCACTTTCAGCGAACTTTATGTTTTGGCTTTCATGGAAGCCGTTAGTAATGATGTGCATGCAGTAGCCCCGTGCCTTAAGGGTTTCCAGCATTTCCCTGGCACCATCAATCAAATGATTTTGATACGGGGTTTCATCAATGTATCGGGTTTCCAGTGTCCAAGCCACATCATCCGCCTTCACGCCAAAGTGCGCAAAGGTTTCTTGAAAACGAGATTCGCGCAGACCTTGCTTGGTGATTTTACCTTGACGGTACAAATCCCATTTCAAATCATTGATTGTTATGTATTTCTCAAAAAANAATTCAAAAGAAGGCATACCAAGCGCTTGCAAGCCTAAATCAACAAAGAGATTGCGAAGAGACATCTCGGAATTCTTTTCAAAATCCCATAGGGTGTGATCCCAGTCAAAAAATAAATGCTTGTACCTCACGACTGTGTTGTTTTAGGTTTCATCCATTTTGACCACCAGGGCAAACGGTTATCGACATGGAAGTAAAAAGGTTCATCGGATGCGCCAAAGCCTTGATAAAAGCGCGCGAGTCCGGGTATGCTGCTTCCTTCAAAATCAATGCAATGGTCTAATCCTGCCTTTGATTGTATCATTTGATCTATGAGCAATGTTGGTGCCCCGATCGCTTTACCCTCGGAAGTACTCGCATTTAGCAATAAGGTGGAACGGCCTTGCCACTGCACCCAAAATTGGCCGGCGACTAAACTGTTTCCCTCTCCATAGGCAGCGAGTATCTGACCTCGCTTTTGATACACACAAAACTCCAAAACTTTACCCAAGCTGCGCATATTTTCATCGGTGATTTGCGTGCGCTCTTGCGTCGTATTTTGCCACAATCTGATCAAATCTTGCACTGTAGGCCAATTCCCAAAATCCAATTTCGCCTTTTCGGCCTTTTTTAGATTTCGTTTAGTTTGTGCGGAGTATCCACCTTTTAATTGCTCATAGGGGACGTTCGTATTCAGCACAAAGTTTGAAAAGGTTTGCCCCGTCCAATGCCCAGGTCGTGGTACTTCCGGAGAAATAAAGAATTCACCGTACTGGACCTCAGCCATGACGCGTTCAATAAAATCTTGAGTCCATTCAGCGCTAAGTGGTATGGTCGCAAAAGGACCTAGTGCTTGTGTACCGTAAGGACGAGTAGTAAAAGTAAATCCCTTTTTAACTTGGGGGAATACCGGTAAAACGGCTTCATAATCGCCATAGACGACCGCGGTCCAGCCCGGAGCTACCCAATTCAAATACCAGCTAAAACCATAGGGTTGCGGTTTATTGCGCGCACCAACGCACCGATCCCATCGCTCAAAATCTATTTCTTTATGATCTAAATACCTAAGGTTGAGCGGCATGAATAAATGTTTTATAGGTTTCAGGCCAGCCTTTCCACTGTGCCTCGTGTTCTGAGAAAGTTCTATTATGCCATACTGAGATGAGCGTACCGCCGACCTCTTTAACTCTTGGGATCCATTGCTTCATTTCTTCTGCCGCCTCCTCCGGGCGCAAATGTGCATATGTGATGTCCATGAAGGCAAAAGGTCTCATGAGCAGCGGCAATTCTGCCTCCATTTCCAAATCATAAAACGTGTAGGAACATGCCATGCTTGATCTAAAGCCCGGAGTGTAGGTGTACCCCATACTGTGTTCTTCTTTCACCCCTAAATCCACCAAATTCCTGAAGGTTTGTGGGGTACGCATTCTGAGGTAGTGTTGGCGTGAATGGATCACGGGTCTTCTTAAAACTTCTTGGAGCTGCACGCGCTCTTTCTGCACTTTTTCTGCATCGCTGTTCGAAGCATAGCTCGGATGAATACCCACCGTTGACCAATCCGCAATTTCGCGGAGCTTCACAGCCGCTTCGGTACTGTGTGGACTCACATTTCTATCCTTTGGACCAAAGGGTGCGAAGAGCATGAAATAAATGGCTTTGATCCCGTGCGTCTTATTCCAATTGCGCTGTTTACGAAACGTATCATAGGGATCGCGTCGAAGATTAAAAAGGGTCGACACTCGTTCCTTGAGTTTCCAAAAGGAACCGCTACGTATATCCTTAGCAAGTGCTCCTATAGTTCGAAGCGCACCTTTACCCTTGTACGCAAAAAGGTTGTCGATATCCACCGTAGTGAGGTAGTCGTAATGTTGGGCCAATTCGAATTGGTCACCCAGTAAACGTTTTCCAACAGCCAACGCCCACTCTCCTACCAGCGGACGTGATAAAAAGCCATTGCTAAAAGCAAAACTCTGCTTTGCCGGAAAGCGACCGTGTTCATCCGGGATGAAGGGCAAATATTCTTCGTAGCGGGATACGAGGTAAAACGTTGCTGCCAAAGGATCAAATGGAAGATCACCGATCTGACGTTGGCAAAAAACAGGCATTCCTTCCCAATCTGAAGTGTAGAATTCTTGATCCGAAATCTCGTGCTCCCAAAGTAAACCCTGTGGACTAATATTAAACGCATCTTGTCGCATCTCAGGCGAATAATTCACCTTGATCCCTTCCGCTTGCGCAAAGGCTTCTTCTGAGGTATAGATGACCAAATCCAGCCGCATGGCATTTTTAAAAAACACCTTTGCCGCCCATTTAAAACGGGTCGTGAGCTGAGGAGTATATAGCGCTATTACGGCATCCATTGACCGCCATTTATATGAAGGGTTTGCCCGGTAGTATATTCGCTATCTATCAAATATTTAAGGGCTGCAAGAATCTGTTCAGGCCGACCAAAATGGTCTTGAGGTATGCCCTTTCTTATCTCATCTAAAATGGGTTGAGGCACATCATTTAACATGCCTGCATTCATGTACCCATAGGCAATCGTGTTCGCCGTAATTCCTTGAGTGGATACGTCCAACGCCACCCCGCGCATATAACCTTCAAGCGCACTTTTTGATGCCGTGTAGGCACTGGTACCAAAAGCCGGTTTATGCGCAACTACAGAGCTTACGGAAATGATTCTGCCATAGCTTTTTACTCGCATGCCTTGAAGGGCAAGTTGTGTGCAGCGTACTGCGCTGTAAAAATTAACTTCCATCAAACGATGCATTTCTTCAGCGGTCAGCTTCCAAGAAGCAGCCGCATGAGAAATACCGGCATTATTTATGAGTACGTCCACACCACCAAAAGTCTCCGCCCAATCAAAGAGGGCTTCTACATCTTCTTGCAGGGTGAGGTCCGCACTAAAAACCTCCGCTTGTATGTTGTTTTTTTTACAAAACGATTCTAGCGCATTTCCTTCCCGAGTGGTTAACAATAATCGGAACGGTTCCGCAGCCAATAAAGGAGCAATAGCTTTAGCAATGCCGCCACCGCCGCCTGTTAATAGTATATTTCTCATGATCCTTGTGGCGTATACATAGTTGTTCCATTCTCTTTATAGGCATCCAGTAAAACCCTTTTAAAGGCCTTTGCATCCACAAGCAAAGCCGGTGCTTCCCCAATAATAACACGTGTAAGGGCCCCTTTTGTTTCAAGCAACGGAATAAGACCGTCGCATTTACGGAGCGCACTCACCTCAGGATTGTGGCATTTGGTTACTACCGTAACGTTTCTGCCGTCTTTCAATTGTACTGGAAATGGCTTACTCTCTTCTAGATAGATTGGAAATGAAAACGATTTCCATCCAATTGCATCTTCAACTGCATGTAAACTGGTACCGCTATTGATGAGTGTAGTACCTATGTAGAGCAACTGTCCACCGCTATCTAAATGCTTCATCCATGGACTTTGCAATCCATAAGGTGTTCCATCCGTATGGTGCCCTTTCACATACATCGATGCATCCGGTCCATCAACTGCAACAGGCTCTAACGGATGTGCACTGCGCTCAGTGGCAATCTGTGTTCGAAAGTACTCTGTTATGGCACCCATTTTACTGGGGGTTTCCAGTACTTGAAACACCTCTTGTGGGTGCATCGCCTGAAGTGTCGTTACTGGACTGGTTGGCATGAGAAGATTCGCATTCGGACCTATGACTTCACGCAATGCGTCCACCACAGTTTTGGGTCCTCCTTCGACGTAGCCTATAGCGCTCATCGAACTGTGTACGAGTAGATCTGCTCCCTCTTGAACCCCTGCAGCACGCAATGAACGGACCAAACGCTCTTTCGTCCAGGTCTCACCGGAATCTTTCTTCTTTGCGAGTGTTTTTCGTACCTGGTCTTTTCTACGACGGCGACTCCAAGCTAATACGGCGGATGGAACTAAGGACCTTAAAATATCTTTAGCGCTCATTGGACCAATTTAATTCATTCATCAAACTATCTGCCATGTATTTGGTCGCCCAATTCGGCAAACCAAAGGTTTCATACCTGCCCCACATAGGGAAAGAACCTTGTAAAGCACCTCCTACATCGAGCGCCGTGCGCGCTCCATTAGTCGCAATAACAGACAGTAAAACATTCATACTACTCCGTGCCTCCTCTGCCCAGAAAGCCTC
>P_2C_Liq_2_UnCtyDRAFT_1000042_pt1 | contig 29957 bp, 28 predicted proteins | sample Pon2CUnioCityCA_FD_10236 | JGI IMG/M metagenome (IMG submission 10236) | reverse complement strand
AATTCCATTCTGCTACCGCCTCTTTTTCCCGACGCTCTCGGATTAAATCTGGGGCTAAATTCAAATGACCGACAATCTCAAAACATCGTTTCTCTCGGTCTTCCTCCGCTAACTTTTCTTGAAGTAAGCGCCCAATTTGCAGATGAGTGGCTTGCTTATGCTCTTCAGGAATCAGAGAATACGCGGCTTGTTGAATTCGGTCATGTACAAAGCGATAGCGAGGATTGAGCTCGCCCTTGATGTTCTCCGGGGTTTCAAAATCAGTAAAAAATTTGTAGATTTGATTGGTGGGAATTACAAACTCTTGTTGGATAGCAGTCCACAATCCCATCGCCACTTCTGATATTGAATCTTGACTAATTAGCTCTAATGTTTGTAAGTCAAATTCAGCTCCAAGACAGGCGGCTAATTGAAGCAAATTTTGGCATGATGAGGGGAGTTTTTTGAGTTCCAAGGACATAAACTCCACTACATTGTCGCTCATAGACAAAGTCTTAATATTGGCTAATTTACATTGCCAAAAACCACTCTGCCAATCAAAATTAAGCAATTTTTCATTATAGAGGTACTTGATAAACTGGGTGGCAAAAAATGGATTCCCTTGGGTTTTTTGATAAATTAATTCGGTGAGAGGATTAGCTCCGGATCGGTTACATTGAAGTGTATCAGCCACGAGCTGATTTAGGTCAGACTTATCCAGAGGCGATAAGGTGAGAGTCTTGACTGGGGTGGCGTTGTGAGTTAATTCATTTAGGGTTAGAATGAGGGGGTGGACTGGAGAGACTTCGTTGTCACGGTAGGCTCCTAAAATCAGCAGATAATCCTGATCGTCGAGCAACATTTTTAGGAACTTTAAAGATGTCCAATCGGCCCATTGTAAGTCATCTAAGAACATGACTAAAGGATGCTCAGCACTTGCGAAGACTTTGATGAATTTTGTAAAGAGGAGATTTAGACGGTTTTCCGCTGCAACTCCTAAGAGTTCAGGAACTGGGGGAGGCGTTCCGATGAGGAGTTCTAATTCTGGGATCACTTCGACTAACACCTGTCCCTGATCGCCAATTGCTTGGAGAATCTTCTCCTCCCAGATTTGCATATGTTCCTCGGATTCTGAGAGGATTTGATCCACTAAATCCCGTAATGCTTGGACTAAGCCACTTAAGGGGATATTCCGATTAAATTGGTCATATTTACCTCTGATAAAATAGCCCCGTTGGCGTACAATGGGCTTGTGAACTTCCTGAATGACAGAGGTTTTGCCAATTCCCGAAAATCCCGCCACCAGCATTAACTCGCGATCGCCTTGACTGACTCGCTCAAACGCCATCAGAAGTTCCTGCACCTCTTGGGAGCGGCCATAGAGTTTTTCGGGAATCATCAGGCGATCGCTAATATCTCGTTCCCGCCGCTTAAACCCGGAAATATATCCACTTGTTTCGAGTGCATCTAAACAGACTTGTAAATCGGCTTGAATCCCCAAAGCCGTTTGATAGCGATCTTCAGCATTCTTGGCCATTAATTCACTAACCAACTCCGATAACGGAAGAGGAATCGAAGGATTGAGGTGATGAACCGGCGGTGGGTTGACGGCGAGATGACTATGGATGAGGTCTAAGGTATCTTGAGAGGTAAACGGGAGCGTTCCGGTTAAGAGTTCATAAAACGTCACCCCCAGGGAATAAAAGTCACTGCGATAGTCAATCCCCCGATTCATTCGTCCAGTTTGTTCGGGGGAAAGATAGGCCAGCGTTCCTTCGAGTGCATTAAGATTATCAAGTTCTTGGTTTTCTCGGGGAAGTTGCGAGGCGATGCTAAAATCGATACATTTGATTTCCTGAGTCTGAGGATTAATCAGAATGTTGGCGGGTTTAATATCTTTATGGATAATGCAGTTTTGATAGAGATAGTTGAGAGCCTGAGTTAGTTGAATCGCGATTTTGAGAAATTCCCCTAGGGGAATCTCAGGGATTGGGGTAGATTGGTACTGTAACCAGTAGTTGGCCAAGGAGATTCCGCCAAAATCCTCTAGAATTAGAGCGTAACCGTGACCATAGGATTCTAGGCTCAGGCTTTTGAGAATCTGGGGATGATCTAGATTTTTGGTTAGGGTGTATTGGTTGCGAAACTTGAGAAGATCGTTAAAATTAGGTGCCTCATTTCCCAGGACTTTGATGGCCACCGGCTGCTGGTCGATTTCTCGTCGCCCTCGATAGACTCGGGTTCGACTGCCATGGTAGACTAGCTCGGTAATCTCATAACCCTGAAGCTGTAAGGTCTGAGTCATCTGATTCATGGTCTGTCCTCATACTGTTGCGCAAGGCGTATTCAATCCGTTATAGCAGATTTTTTAAGCTGATTTCCTCTGCACATGGCTTCAGATTCGCAAAATGCACTCGCCGTTATGGCTAAACGCTTAATTTATCAATCAACTGAGGATTATTATAAGTCTTATATATATTACGGTTTATTATTGTGTAATGTATAAGAAAATACAGATTTTTGAATGCCGGTATGGTATGGATTTTGCCGTTTACGGTCAACTCAATCCTGATTGGACATAACCTCTTCCAAACAGCTTAGCTATTACTATGACCTCGAAAGTCGTTTTTATCTCAAAAGTTATTTTTGCTTCACTATTTGGGTCATTAGCAATTAAATACATTGCCCCACAACTTCCCATTCCTGTTAACGGAGTTTCGGCGTTGACGATTATTTTTACCCCAGTTATCGTCATGGTGGGACTGTTTATCCTGCGGGGACGGCGTCCTTAGTATAACTCTCGACAAGCCTCAACAAACTGTTTGGCAAACTCCGGGTTACTACGAAAATGCAGATGAACATAGCTGGCGAGGCTATTTCCCAACACATAGCCTTCGGAAAAGTCTCCAATACGCCAACTGTGGGCCTGATAACAGGTGGGAATTTCCGCAGGAACCGTCTCGGATATCAGTTGAGAATAATGGAAGCGATGGCCATTGACAGTCAGAGGCTGTGGGCAAAAGGGATAATTGGCGCTGGTTTCAATTTTCGTGTAGCCTAAGTTGGGGCGATCGCCCAATCGCGTCCAAAAAGGAAAGATTCCCGCAAACGGATAGCGAACATCCTTAACTTCAATTCCCTGAGACAGATAAATCAAACCGCCACATTCCCCATATATAGGACGATTCTGCGCCGCAAACTGCCGTAATCCGGTTAAAAACCTCTCATTCTGACTCAAGCGTTCCCCATGCAGTTCTGGATAGCCGCCACCGAAGTAAAACCCATCCAGGTTTTCAGGAAACTCATCTCGTAAAGGCGACACCTCAATCAAAGTTGCACCCGCTTCTCGCAACAGATTGAGATTTTCCTCATAGTAGAAACAAAAAGCTGCATCGCGGGCGATCGCAATCCGCACTGACGGCTTTTCTGACAGCTTTTCGGACGGTTTTTGCGGCAAACTCCCCGCAAGAGTCTCCTCAATCGGCAACTCTCCCTGCCAATCGGGCAAACTCGCCAACAAAGCCTCCAAATCCAGATAGGTTTCCGTCGCTTGTGCCAACCTCTCAATATAGGAATTTCCCAGATTATCCTCCTGGGCCATCCATAACCCCAGATGACGCGAGGGGATTTCCGGGAAGCTATTTTTGGGAATTTCTCCCCAGATAGGAATCGATGTCACCGAAGCAATGGCCTCTCCTAAGCGGCTTAATGGGCTTGTAGTACGATATATATTGCGGGTATTACCGACTTTGTTTAGGGCAATTCCCGTAATTGACAAATCGGCGTCAAAGTGTATATATCCCGAGACTAACGCCGCCACACTGCGAGACATCCGCGACGCATCCACCACCAGCAACACCGGAACCCCTAGCCACTTGGCGATTTGAGCGGTACTTCCATCCTCGGAAGTTGCCCCATAACCATCAAAAACCCCCATCACTCCCTCAATAATCGCCACATCACAATCGCGGCTATATTTGCGAAATAGGGCTAAATTGTCAGCGTTTGATAACATCCAGCCATCTAAATTGTGAGAAATGCGGCCCGTCGCCAGGCGATGATGTCCAGGATCGATGAAATCCGGCCCGACTTTAAAGGACTGGATTCGCAGCCCCCGACGACGCAACGCGGCCATAATTCCCAGAGATAACGATGTTTTGCCGACACCACTACGAGTTCCGGCAATGACTAGGGCTTTCATAGGGCTTTCATGGGGTTGACTCTCCTTGGACAGTTGTTTGAATCGTGGCATTGTCTAGTTGAGGGGTTCCCTGTTCATGGAGCCAGAGGAGATATTCCACATTGCCCGCCGGACCTTGGATGGGGGAAGTGACGAGGCCGCGATCGCACCACCCCAAACCTCGCGCCGCATCCCGAACTTGCACAATGGCAGCCGCGCGATCGCCGAGATTGCGGACAACACCTTTCTTGCCAACGCGCGATCGGCCCACCTCGAACTGAGGCTTCACCAAAACCAGAGTTTCCCGAGGCGAAACCAACAAATTCCAAATCGCCGGTAACACCTTGGCCAGAGAAATAAACGAAACATCCGCCACCGCCAAATCCGGGCGCGGGTCATCGGCCTGATACAATTGCTCTGGAGTGAGATAGCGTAAATTCGTCCGTTCCTTGAGAATCACCCGGTCATCCTGACGCAACTTCCAATCCACCTGGCCGTAACCCACATCCACCCCATAGACCCGTTGCGCCCCTCGTTGCAACAAACAATCCGTAAAGCCCCCAGTGGAAATTCCACCATCGAGACAAACCCGGTTTTCGACCGAGATGGGAAACACCTGTAACGCCTTATCTAGCTTTTCCCCACCCCGAGACACAAACGGCGATCGCGGTTTCACCGAAATCTCCGCATCCACCGCCACCGCCGTCCCCGGCTTATCCACCAACTGCTGATTCACCCGCACCTCCCCAGCCCGAATCCAGCGTTGAGCCAACTGACGCGACGAACAGAGTTGTCGCTCCACCAACAGCGTATCCAAACGTTGCTTCACCAAAATCTCTTTCCCCTGTTCCCTATTCCCTATTCCCTGTTCCCTTCCGCTTCTCATGCTTCTCATACGCCGTGACAATCTTCTGAACCAGAGAATGGCGCACCACATCCGCCGCCGTCAACTGACAAAAGGCGATACCATCGACATTTTTGAGAATCTTCTGGGCCACCTGTAACCCCGACATCTGAGTTGAGGGTAAATCCGTCTGAGTGACATCTCCCGTCACCACCATCCGGGAATTAAAGCCCAAACGAGTTAAGACCATCTTCATCTGAGCCGATGTGGTATTCTGGGCCTCATCAAGAATGACAAAGGCATTATTGAGGGTTCGTCCGCGCATATAGGCGATCGGGGCAACTTCGACGATTCCCCGTTCCATCAAATCGGGAATCTTCTCCGCGTCGATGAGTTCATAGAGAGCATCATACAGCGGACGCAAAAAAGGACTCACCTTTTGCTGCAAGTCTCCCGGAAGGAATCCCAACCGTTCCCCCGCTTCCACCGCCGGACGAGTCAAAATCAGCCGTTCATAGCGTTTGTCGAGTAACGCCTGCACCGCCAACATCGCCGCCAGATAGGTTTTTCCGGTTCCCGCTGGGCCGATGCAAAAGGTTAAATCATGGTTGCGAACGGCTTTGACATATTGACGTTGACGAAAGGTTTTGGCGCGAATATCCTCACCGCGACGGGTGCGGGTGAGAATATCATCTCGTAAATCTCTGAGTTCATCTTGTCGCCCCGTGTCTAGGGCATGGATGGCTGTGTTAATATCTACATCAGCCACCGGTTTGGCAACTTTCCAAATCGGTGAGAGAATTTGAATCAGTTGTTCGCAGCGTCCGGTTTGAGTATCAGTTCCTGAGACAAACAGTTCTTGACCCCGTAGGACTAACGTAGCGCCGGTTTGTTGCGCTAGGGTTTTAAGGTTGACTTCCTGCTGTCCCACCAAGGCGAGGGCGCATTCAGGACTGTGGAGATCGATGGTGAGTCGGGGGGTCATGATTGTGGACACTTCAAAACATTCAGATTTCACTCGCCCAAGACTTTCTATATCTAAATCCTAACGTTTTCAAAAGTCCTATTTGATATGACTTTTAACAGACTGAGCGGGGAGTTCAAAACAGAGACTCGGCTTAGTTCTAGTTTAGAGCCATTTTCAGCATGGCGTTAGGTCTAACCTGAACAAAACCGAGTCTAGCCGAGGAATTTTGGCAAAACAGCCGCAATTAGGCGTTGGCTTCGCTGGGTTCAGCTTCCGTGGCTTCCGTTTCGCTGGGTGCAGCTTCAGTCGATGCGGCGGGGGGTTCAGCGGGAGTTGCAGCGGGGGTTCCGACGGGAGTTCCGGGTTTGGGGCCAACGAGTTCAGCGCGACGGAGGATGTCGCGAACGGTATCCGTCGGTTGTGCGCCATTGTTAAGCCATTTGAGCAGTTCTTGACTGTCGAGGCGCGTCTCGCCGCTACGGGGGTTGTAGAACCCGAGTTCTTGCAGAGGACGACCATCGCGACGGGCCGAACTCTCCATGGCTACGATACGATAACTGGCTTCTCTTTTTTTACCGAGGCGTTTGAGTCGAAGTTTAATCATCTGTGCAACAATTGGCTATTTTGGCTTGAACCTTCTGTACCAGGATAACTGCAAAAGGTCAGTCTTCTAGTATAAACTGTTTTTTCCCAGATTTCATCCCCGTATGGCTCGGGGCTGGGTTGATCTGATTCCTTAAGGCAGTATAATTGCCCCTAAAGTCGACGATAGCTATGGCACAGCGATATATCCGCGTCCGCACGGCTGAAGGACGAATTTATTATGGCTCTTTGCAAGTTGACCGCAGTGTCAAGATCTTTGATGCACCCCCCTGGTTGAACGGGAAGCCGACCGAGATGACCTGCGCGGCGGAGACCTATGAGTTGTTGGCCCCCTGTGCGCCATCTAAAATCATCGCTGTGGGGAGAAACTACCGCGATCATGCTCAAGAAATGGCGGCGGAGGTTCCCACGGAACCCCTGTTATTTCTCAAACCGCCAACGACGATTGTGGCTCATGAGACGGCGATCGTCTATCCTCCTCAGTCTGAGCAGGTAGACTATGAGGGGGAGTTGGCCCTAGTGATTGGTGAGACTTGTCAGGACTGTTCCCCCGATGCGGCTTCAGAGTATATTTGGGGATATACGATCGCCAACGATGTGACAGCCCGAGATTTACAACGACGCGATCGCCTCTGGACAAGAGCAAAAGGCTTTAACAGTTTCTGTCCTCTCGGCCCCTGGGTGGTACGGGAAATTAACCCCGGTGCAAAACTGCAAACCTTTCTTAATGAAGACGAGAAACCCCGCCAGTCAGCACGCTTAGATCGCATGGTTTATTCTCCCGATGAGTTGGTGTCCTATATCTCCCAAATCATGACCTTGTTACCCGGAGATGTGATTCTCACCGGAACACCGAAAGGGGTGGGTTCGTTGCAAATCGGCGATCGCGTGCGCGTCGAAATCGAGGGAATCGGCGCGTTGGAGAATCCTGTGATTCCCAAGCCAACTCCCCTACTGGACATCTCAGCCTCAGCCTAAAAGACCTGAGAATTGGCTGCGTCAGAGATTCCCGGAAGTTCGGGATATTGTCCCCGCAGACATTGCACCAGACTAAAGCCAACAGCGGCGATCGTTCCCAAGAATAGGGTATTGACGAGAGTTTCTAACAGCAATGGCGCACCGGATTGCAACCCAGATCCGAATAAACTCAAGATGAGGCTACTAATCGAGAGAATAATCGTCAGCAGAACCGCCTGCATCCCGTTGAAACGGACAAAGCGGCTGAGACTATCATTGCGAACCACCGCAAAAAAGAGAACAAAGAAGAGAATCAGTCGCCCAAAGGGGATAGCATTATAGAGTTGGATGACCGGAATCAGGGGGATAAAGAGAACCTGAAGGATGGGAAACTGGCGAAATAGGAAGCTACCAAAGCTGAGGCCTTCCATCAGGGGAACCAGATACACGGCGGCCGCACCGAGGCGATCGCGCCAGCTAAAATTAGAAGGGCTGTTCATAAAACACTCAAAAATCGATATATTAGTCGTTAGGCTAGTCTCTCCATCCTATAAGAATTTAGTGGTCTAGGTGTTGGTAAGCCGCATCGGAGACAACCGGGAGATCAGGATATCGTCCTAACGCGGTTTGGATAATCGCGTAGAGTGATCCCCCAAAAACGGCTAGGAAAACCATATTCGCAATCACCGCCACGAGAAGATTTCCCGATACCGCCGCCGTTTGCAGCGGAAGTCCGATCAGTTGGCTAACAATGGCGATGAGAGACAAGCCGATTTTGATGATCAGGGCTTGCATCGTATTGAAGCGCAAAAAATGACTGAGATTGCGGTTGCGAACCACCAGTAGGAACAAGGCGAAGAAGATAATCAGTCCGCCAAAGGGAACGCCTTGGACAAATCCCCCGTAAAGCCTCAGTAGGGGATAGAGGGGAGTTAGAATTAGTTGAGCCAGCAGTGGCATCAAATCGAACAAGTAGCCGCCATAACGCACCGATTCGAGTAGGGGTAACAGATAGATGACACAGGCTAGGATGCGATCGCCCGGAGTTTGTGAACCTCGCCGAGTCATGAGAATGTCTCCAATGGGGGGAATGTTTTTACTATGGTAATGGATCTGCGATGCGATCGGATTGGCCGCCACAAGACCCCATGAGACCCAGAATGATGCACCCCCTCACTCACATAACTCGATCCTTAACCAACTCAGCATTGCTGCTATTACTCATCAGCGGCTGTTCCACACCAGAACCCCCAACAGATACCCCAACAGACACCACCACAGACACCACCACAGACATCCCAGATGTGGCGGAATCCCCCACCCCTGACTCGGAACAATCCCTCTCCTTAACCCGAGATTGGCAACAAACTACAATCATTGACAACTTAGAACATCCCTGGGGACTGGCCTGGCTTCCCGACGGAACCCTGCTGATTACGGAACGGCCCGGACGCTTACGCATCGTCCGCGACGGTGTGTTAGATCCCACCCCAGTCGCCGGGGTTCCTGATGTCTTAGCCATCAATCAGGGGGGATTACTCGATATCGCCGTGCATCCCCGCTTTGAGGAAAACGCCTTAATTTATCTTACCTATTCCGCTGGAACGCCGGATGCGAACCAAGTGCAAGTGGCGCGAGGGGAGTTCCAGGACGACCGTTTAGAGAATCTCGAAGTTATTTTTACCGCCACTCCCGCCAAACCCGAAGGACAACATTTTGGGTCCCGCATGGTTTGGCTTCCCGACGAAACCTTACTGGTGAGTGTTGGCGATGGCGGAAATCCACCCGTTGAACTGGAGGGGGAGTTAATTCGTTTACAGGCCCAAAATCGCGACAGTCATTTGGGGTCAATTGTCCGCCTCAACGACGATGGTTCCATTCCTGAGGATAATCCCTGGGTTGGAGACGCCGACAGTGACCCCGCAATTTGGAGTTATGGCCATCGCAACATTCAAGGCTTAGCTGTCGATTCGCAAACGGGCCAAGTTTGGTCTACGGAACATGGGGCCAGGGGTGGCGATGAGTTGAATCAGATTCAAGAAGGGGAGAATTATGGCTGGCCCTTGGTGACGCACAGTGAGGAATATACAGGAGGGCCAATTTCCGATCGCCAAACCCATCCTGATCGGGTTGACCCAGACGTGGTTTGGACGCCGGCGATCGCCCCCTCGGGACTGGCAGTCTACAATGGAGATCTCTTTGCTGGCGGGTTAGTCTCCCGCGCCGTGCATCATATTCAGTTAGATGAGTTGGGCCAGGTGAGGGACCAACGGGCGATCGCGATCGGTCAACGGGTTCGGGATGTCCGCGACGGCCCCGATGGTCATCTCTATGTGTTAACCGACGCGCCGCAAGGTCAGTTAATTCGACTCGATTGATGAGTCTCGACTTCATTAAACATGAGTACATCCCCTCAACTTCCCCAATACGTCAGTGATTTAATCACCCTCTACGGCCAGACGGCTGAACGGCTATTAGGATCAGCCGTGTTCTACGACATCCTAGACCCCGACGCTGACCTCGAACAAGTCGCACTCCGTCATCAGCGTGACTTTATTGGCCCCAAGTGGTTCGACCCCAAACAAGAAGACTGGCTGGGGGGATGGCTTCTACTCTATCGCCGCCCATTACAGCAAGTTGGCAACATTGTCAAGGAGTTTGAAGCGGTTTATGACATTTATGAGAAAATTTTGCAGGAGTTCCTCGATCCCTTGAACAGCGACGATCATAGCATCGCCCGCCAAAAACTGGCGATCGCCTTCGATGACCCGGATGTCCGTGATCTACGTATCTATGAAATGGACGACCAAGACATCCTCACCGGACGCTTGGTGATTGGTCGTCGTTCTAATGGTGAAACCACAACTCTCATCATCGTCTGCGACTAGAGAGGTTGCTGGCTGACACCGCCTTAGCCCCCAAGCATAAGCTGAGCTTATATTTATTATCAGTTATTCTTTTGTTAAATGTCTTTACAAAGCGTTACAAAGTCGTTAAGGTAGTACCAGATTCATACCAATCATATTCACCCAACTACAGCACCTGTAGTTACACAGCAATCATTTAACTATGACAACCACACTCCAACAACAGCAATCCGCCTCCCTCTGGGAACGGTTTTGCAGTTGGGTCACCAGCACCGACAACCGCCTTTACATCGGCTGGTTTGGTGTCTTGATGATCCCCACCCTGCTAACCGCCACCACCTGCTTCATCATCGCCTTCATCGCCGCTCCCCCCGTGGACATCGATGGCATCCGCGAACCGGTGGCTGGTTCACTCCTCTACGGAAACAACATCATCTCCGGTGCCGTAGTTCCGTCTTCTAATGCGATCGGACTTCACCTCTATCCCATCTGGGAAGCCGCCAGCCTCGACGAATGGCTCTACAACGGTGGTCCGTACCAGCTCGTGATTCTTCACTTCCTCATCGGCGTCTTCTGCTACATGGGTCGTGAATGGGAACTGTCCTTCCGTCTGGGAATGCGTCCCTGGATTTGCGTAGCCTACTCCGCTCCTGTCGCCGCTGCCACCGCCGTCTTTCTGATTTACCCCATCGGTCAAGGTTCCTTCTCCGATGGAATGCCTCTCGGCATCTCAGGAACCTTCAACTTCATGTTGGTGTTCCAAGCTGAGCACAACATCCTGATGCACCCCTTCCATATGCTCGGTGTGGCGGGTGTCTTCGGCGGTGCCTTGTTCTCCGCCATGCACGGTTCTCTCGTGACCTCCTCGCTGGTTCGTGAAACCACCGAGAGTGAGTCTCAGAACTACGGCTACAAATTCGGTCAAGAAGAAGAAACCTACAACATTGTTGCCGCTCACGGTTACTTTGGTCGTCTCATCTTCCAATATGCGTCCTTTAACAACAGTCGCTCTCTGCACTTCTTCTTAGGTGCATGGCCTGTAGTTGGCATCTGGTTCACCGCTCTGGGTATCAGCACCATGGCGTTCAACCTCAACGGCTTCAACTTCAACCAGTCCGTCTTGGATAGCCAAGGTCGTGTCATCAACACCTGGGCTGATGTCATCAACCGCGCCAACCTGGGTATGGAAGTGATGCACGAGCGTAACGCTCACAACTTCCCCCTCGACTTGGCGGCTACTGAAGCGCCTTCAATTAACGGCTAGACCCTTCTCTCTCTAGCTAAGAACTTAAGCGCCTCCTGCGGGGGGCGCTTTTAGCGTTGGGGGCTACTCTAGGAGGCTAACCATGACTGCCCCCCATGAGATACAACAGGGCCATGCGAACCGCCACACCGCTGGTCACTTGGGCCTGAATCAAACTCAACTCCGGGTCATCCATCACCTCAGAACTCAGTTCCACACCGCGATTCGTTGGGCCGGGGTGGAGGAGTTTCACCGTAGGATTACACNGGTTGAGGCGATCGCGCGTGATGCCAAACGACTGATGATACTCGCGCAAACTGGGCAACAAATGGGCCGTCATCCGTTCTCGCTGTAACCGCAGCGTCATCACAAAATCCGCNCCCTCCAAGGCCTNATCNANNTCCCAATGTAAATGTAACCGTTCCGGGTGATACCCTCCCATCGCTTCAAGAAATAGCTTCGGAAGCAGAGTTGGCGGTGCTGCAAGGTGAACCTCCGCCCCACTGGTGGTTAAACTCCAAATGTTCGATCGCGCCACCCGAGAATGCAAGATATCCCCAACAATGGCGATTTTCTTACCCTGCAATAGCTCGGTTCGCGGATTGTCACGATCTAAGTGAGCGCAAATCGTAAACAAATCCAACAAGGCCTGAGAAGGATGTTCATGTAAGCCATCCCCTGCATTGAGGACTCCGACATGAGTGCCAAGGCGTTCCATCTCACGGGCAATAATCTGCGGAACTCCCGCCTGTTGATGGCGTATTACCATCATGTCTGTCCCCATGGCCAGATAGGTCTTGGCAGTATCTAAAATGGTCTCTCCCTTCGTTAACGAGGAGTTTCCCGGCGCAAAATTAAGAGTATCGGCAGACAGACGCTTGGCCGCCAACTCAAAGCTACTACGAGTGCGAGTCGAAGGCTCAAAAAATAAATTCGTCACCACCCGTCCCTGCAACGTCGGGACTTTCTTCGTCCGTCGAGATAACACTTCCCGAAAACTTGCGGCTGTGCGTAACACCGTGTCGTATTCAGGAACAGAGAAGTCTTCTAAGGACAGGATATGTCGCCGAGTCCAAGGAGGGGTCGCTATAGCAGTCATTACAGAAGGTTAGAGTTTAAATTATGCGCGCTAACAGTATCAAATCATATCTGGTGTTGTTCCTCACCGGGGCGATCGCCAGCCTGGCCCTCACCGACTCCGCCCTGGCCCAACGGCGATTTGGCTCTCCCCGCAGTCGCCAACCCCTAATTACAGACACAGAACCGAGTTCCCCCGAACCGTCTGAGACGACATCAGAAGCCGACGTAAATTCTAACGACATCGAGTTAACACCCGAGAATCCCAATCCCCAAGATCCGAGTCTCGATCAGCCAAGCCTCACCGTCACCGTCTATCGTCCCGATCTCTTCTGCGAGAACCTCATCCCCCGAACCGAACAAGTCTCGCGAGAACAACCCACCGAAGGGGCGATCGGTCATGTTCTCAAGGATTGGGCTCAGGGAGAGTTTCGTCTAGCAGGCTATCGTGTCCAACGAGACGACATGACTGGGGTGGTGAATGTAGATTTACGCATCGCCCCCGACGCACCCCGCCGTTGGTCTTCTCTGTCGACGTGTGAACAATTCTCTCTCCTGGGGAGTTTACGCAGTACACTCCTAGAAAACCCTGAACTGGACATTGTCGGGGTTGAGTTCACCAGTCAGGGACAACTGTTGCGGTTTTGAAGAAGGGAACAGGCAACAGGGAACACCGGAACAGGGAACAGAAAAGACGTAGGGGCGTACCCTTGTGGTCGCCCGAGGCAAGAGGCAACAGGCAAGAGGCTAGGAACTGTCCCCGGCTTCCCTGTATCCTGAGAACAAGAGCAATTTGCATTAACATATTCCCCTCGACCATGAATCAGGAGTTACAGGAGATACAACGGGCCGCCGGGGCGATCGCCGAGGACATCGCCCCAGGAGTTATGGCGGCTGTGAGTTTTAACAATGACGGCCAGGCCCTCCAGGCGGCCCAATCTGGGGTGGCCTTGTACGATCGCACCCCCTGGGGACGCTTAGAACTCACTGGGGGCGATCGCCTTCGCTTTGTCCATAATCAAAGTACCAATGCCTTCAACCAACGGCAGCCGGGAGACCTCTGTGAAACGGTGTTTGTCAACAACACAGCCCGTACCCTGGATCTCGCCACCGCCTACATCACCGAAGAAGCGGTGATTCTCTTAGTTTCCCCCAGTCGTCGTGATACCCTCTTCCAACTCCTAGACCGCTATATCTTCCCGGCCGATAACGTCGAGTTGCGCGATCGCACCTCAGAAACAGCCTGTTTTAGCCTCATCGGTGACAATAGCCTTCAACTGCTACAACAACTCGGTCTCTCGCCAGAACTCCCTCCCGGACAACATCGCCTCCTCAGCCTCGACCATCTCCCCAATTCCCCCCAAATTCGTCTCGGGGCCGGGAATGGTCTCAACCTCCCTGGCTATACTCTCCTGTGTGACGCAGACCAAGCCGCCAGCATCTGGAAAGCCTTGCAAGAGAATGGGGCAACCCCCCTCGGCGAAAATATTTGGCAGCAACTACGCATTCAACAGGGACGGCCCGCCCCCGATGCCGAACTCACCCTGGACTACAATCCCCTAGAAGCCGGACTTTGGGACTATATTTCCTTCGATAAAGGCTGTTACATCGGCCAAGAAACCATCGCCCGTCTCAACACCTATCAAGGGGTCAAACAGCAACTCTGGGGACTTCGCCTTCGTGAGTTTGTCGCCCCCGGAACCCCGATTCAGGTGGACGAGACTAAAGTGGGGACTCTCACCAGCATCGTCGCCACAGACGACGGCTATCTCGGCTTAGGCTATGTTCGCACCAAAGCCGGAGGCCCAGGCTTATCCGTTCAAGTCGGGTCCAGCAACGCGACAGTTATCGACGTTCCCTTCCTCTCCCGAGGCTACCTCACCACCGCCGAAAAATAGCCTCTTGCCTCTTGCCTCGGGCGACCACAAGGGTACGCCCCTACGTCTTTTCTGTTCCCTGTTCCCTGTTCCGGTGTTCCCTCCTATGACCCATCTACTCATTCCTGCGGCGGGCGTTGGTCGCCGTATGGGCAGCGATCGCAATAAACTCTTACTCCCCCTACTCAACGAGTCGATTCTCGCCTGGACTCTCAAAGCGGCTGAAGCCGCCGCAGCAATTACCTGGATTGGCTTAATTTGTCAACCCGGCGATCGCGACGAATTTAAGGACATTCTCAGTCAACTGGCCCTACATACAACGGTTCACTTCATCCAGGGAGGAGACACCCGCCAGGAGTCCGTCTATAACGGCTTACAGGCCCTTCCCGACGAGGCCCACCATGTTCTCATTCATGATGGGGCCAGGTGTTTGGCGACGCCGGATCTCTTTAACCGCTGTGCTCAAGAGGTTCAAACCTATCCTGGACTCATCGCCGCGATTCCGGTTAAAGATACCATCAAAGTCGTCAACGAAAACCTAGAAATCCAGGATACCCCCGATCGCCGTCGTCTCTGGGCCGCCCAAACCCCCCAAGGCTTCGAGGTAGCCACCCTGAAAGCCTGTCACGATCGCGGCCGGCGAGAGGGTTGGCAAGTCACCGACGATGCGGCATTATTTGAGAAATGCCAGCTTCAGGTTCACATCGTCCCCGGCGAAGACACCAACCTGAAAGTCACCACCCCCATCGATCTCACCATCGCCAGCTTCGTCCTCAACCACCGCGATCGCCAATCTTAACNCCACAAACAACAACNGATCGATTAAGCTAAAAAACGGATTCCCCCAATCCCCTCCTAGAACTCAACTAAGTTCTCCGGTGTTCCCTGTTCCCTATTCCCTGTTCCCTGTTCCCTATTCCCTGTTCCCTTAAAAAACCATGCCACGCACACAACGCAACGACAATTTCATCGATAAATCCTTTACGGTGATGGCAGATATTATCCTCAAAATTCTGCCCGCTAAACAATCGGCAAAAGAAGCCTTTGCCTATTATCGTGATGGGATGTCCGCTCAAGCTGATGGTGAATATGCCGAAGCCATGGACAACTACAAAGAAGCCTTAAAACTCGAAGATGACCCCAACGATCGCAGTTATATTCTCTATAACATGGGGCTAATTTATACCAGCAACGGTGACCATGACCAAGGGCTAGAAAAATATCACGAAGCCCTAGAATTAAATCCTCGGATGCCCCAAGCCTTTAATAACATCGCCGTGATTTATCAATATCGAGGAGAACGGGCGAAAGAAGAAGGAGATTTCGATGCCTCTGAAGCCCTGTTTGATAAGGCTGCCGACTATTGGAAACAAGCGGTTCGCTTGGCCCCCAATAACTACATCGAAGCACAAAACTGGATGAAAACGACAGGTCGTGCCTCGTTAGATGGCTTCTAAAAGTTACCCCAATCGAACAGAAACCCGCCCAAAAACACAGTTCACCTTAGCTTTTTAATTCAAGAAATTACCATGAGTCAATTTAATCGTGATGATGTCAAAAAAGTTGCCCATTTGGCTCGTTTACAATTAACAGAAGCTGAAGAAACTCAGTTTGCTGGTCAATTAACTGGGATTTTGGACTATTTTGAACAGTTGGAAGAGTTGGATACGGAGAACGTAAAACCGACCGCCCACGCCATTAATATGCGAAATATCACTCGCGTTGATCAGCAAGAATCCTATCCTCATCGGGACGATTTGTTGGAGTCCGCCCCTGACCGTGAAGATACGTTTTTCAAAGTTCCTAAAATTATGTAGTTTGTGATGTCGTTTGTGATGTAGTTTGTTGCGGTTGGCGATGACGTTGGCGGAATTGTTCCTCGCATACCGCATCGAGGAACGGTTGGGCCAGGGATTCGAGATGGCGATCGCCCCTGTCGTCGGAAATGGCCCTGATGGCGATCGCCTCGGGACTGGGGGAGTGAACCGAGAAGCCGAGATGACCGAGGCGTTCTAAGCCAATCTCTAGGGGGCGATCGCCGATTTCCAGTTTCTGCTGAATCACATGGCGTGGGCGAGTTTCACCGGTTCGACTAAGATACTTGGCGATCCCAATTAAGGTTAACCAGGTTTGCTGACTGGTTTCGGCTAACCGCTCCATCGAGACGGGGTCACCGCTAACTTGGCCCCAATCAGGCCGGGACATCTCCGAGGCGATCGACTCACCGCTGGGACGCACATCAATCAGGCGAACTTGATATTTTGGAATTTTGGCTGAGGTTTTCCAGTTCGTATTGACGTCAAGTTCAACAATGACATCACAGGGACTTGAAGGGAGTTCCTCTTTGTAATGACCCCACCATATCCCCGGAAAGCCCTGATCGCAACTGGCGTCTTGCAGTTGAAAATGGGTAATCAGATATTGCAACTTCTGACCCTTGACTCGCAGTCTTCGGTGATAGGCCCCCTGAAACTGGCATTGTCGCAGCAATAAACGAGGGACTGGGTTGCCCATTCCACAGGGTTCGAGGTATCGCAACTCGTCTAATAACCCTTGTCCGAGGTCGGCCACCGTGACCTCTAAATCGTAGTTGAGGATTGGTTGAATCCCATCAAAACGTCCGAGATGGTGCAACAGTCGTTGATTGAGGGCTTCTCGTAACAGGGGTAAATTCTCCAGGGGAAGGCTTAACCCCGCTGCAAAAGGATGGCCGCCAAAACGATGCAGCAGATGGGACTGACTGTTGACTAACTCATAAAGATCTAAACCCGCCACAGATCGGGCCGATCCTCGGGCAAAGGGAGGGTCGCTAAAGGGGTCTTCGCAGAGTAAAACTGCCGGACGACCCCATTGGCTGGCGATTTGACCGGCCACTAAGCCTAACACCCCGACATCCCATTGGGGATCGCTTAAGACGATGACGCTGGTGGTGGAGAGATCGGTCTGTTCGAGTTGCTTTTGTACGCTTTGCAAGACTCGCTGTTGCACTTCTTTGCGGCGATCGTTGGCTTCGTCGGCTTGTTGGGCAAGCTGGCGGCTGCGATCGCCATCGCGGGAGGTCAACAACTCCACACAAAAGCTGGCATCGCCATAAATGCGACTGACGGCGTTGATGCGTGGCCCAATACCAAAGGATACATCTGTTGGGCGATCGCCGTGGCGTTGACACCGTAATAACAGTTCTTGCACCCCTGGATGGGTAGGTGTTGTCAATTGTCGTCGCAGTTGCACTAATCCCCGTTGGGCTAAATAGCGACAATCTCCTCGCAACTCCACTAAATCTGCAATCAAACCAATGGCCACCAAGTCTAGGAGACTCTCCAACGACTGTTGAGGAATGTCCGGTTGGGCGGCGTAGAGGGCTTCGACTAACTTATAGGCCACCGCCACCCCCGACAGATGATAGAGGGGATGATCCGAAGGGAAATTGCGAGGGTTAATCAAAGCTGTCACCGGGGGCCGTTGTGGTAACAGAGTATGGTGATCGGTGACGATGATATCGATGCCGAACTCCGCCGCATATTGGATTTCGTCGAGATTGGTACTCCCCGTATCACAGGTGACGATGAGGCGAATCCCCGCCGCCGCTAACCGCTCAATTCCAGGCCGGTTGAGTCCATGAGACTCCGTGAGGCGATTGGGAATGTGGTAGGACAAGTGTGGGGAATCTGGGCCACGGTGGAAAAACTGCCCCAGTCCCTCCCAAAGAACTGAGGTGGCGGTTACTCCGTCCGCATCGAAATCGCCCCAGATGGCCAGCGGTTCCTGGTTGGCGATCGCCTGTTGCAGACGGGCGATCGCCTGTTGCATTTCTGCCCCAAATGCAGCCGCAGCAGTCGGTCGGTAGTGGTCTGCATCGAGGAACCCCCGCAGGTCCGAGAGATCTCGTTGGTTGCGATTCCAAAGTAGCGTTGCCAAGCGTCTCCCCCCAGTAGGGGCGTACCGTTGCACCGCTCGTACAAACTCATCCGGTGGCGAGTCTGGGGTGCTACAGTGCCAAAAGGCTGGGGGATGTGACCGCTCCATTTACTCTCTCCACGTCGTCCACTGCCTCTCATTAACCGTTGTCTTTGAATGTCGAGAAGGAGTCGGAGGGGTTGAAATGACCGGGGAGGCCATCCCATCGCTCGCACTCACCTGAGGAATTTGGGAAATGTCACACTCACGATCAAGGTTGGCGAGATCCAGGGAGGGGTCATTCTCGGGGGAGACGGTTTGCGGCCGGCGATATCTCTGGGGCGATCGCGCCTCCCGAAGCCGGCGTGTTTTGGCAGCATCAGGACATCCTGGACAGATGGTGAAACTTTGAGCTAGATGAGCTGCATCTAAGGTCATCCTCACGGATTCGGAGACATCCCGCAGCAGGAAGTTACAGCTTGCATTCTCGGCCCGACGACGCAGTTCAACGAGTGAGGCCAGACCATTGCGATCGATATGGTGAATATCACCGAGATCCACAATCCAAGTTTTTTGTCCCGCCGCAATGGTCGCCAGAAGTTGTCCTAACTTCCGTTTCAGCTTGGCGGCACCATGGGCGTTGAGTTTTCCGTGGGGTCGGAGGACGATGGCCATCGCCGGTTTTGCACTCCCTCGATTGGGCAATCAGGTCTCAAACAACGGTTCAGAAGAGTTCAGACGGGTGTTTCCTTGGCATGAAGCCTCAAAAAGACGTCAGGAAACCGGGTGCATCCATCCTACCCTGAAATTTTGTTGGCTTTTAGGCTGTTTTCGATAACTTTGTCAAAGTTTCATAGAACTTTTAGCTTAGCTTTGCAAACGCGCTCGATTTTAGGGGGGATGGGTCAACCCATTCTCGATTTCGGGTGATTTGTGTTGACTTAAAAATCAACATCCGTTACACTAAAACAGGTTGCACCCCCAATCTCAAGTTACGATCGCCAACCCCCCATCAGCGGGGACGGTCTTCTAAGATAGGGAAGCTCTGCTGATCTAAGCCAACATGACCAGACTTCAATATCGACTGATGATCGGTGTCGCCAGCCTCAGTCTGGCGATCGCCATGTCCCTATCTGGGCCACTCCAGGCCAGCGACAATGGCCCCACCCTTGTCACCTGGCAACCCAATGTCTTAGAAGCGATTATCCTAGGGATGGTGCAAGGATTAACGGAATTTATCCCCATCAGCAGTTCCGCCCACCTAAAAGTGGTCCCTGAATTTCTCGGTTGGGGTGATCCCGGGGCCTCCTTCACCGCCGTGATTCAACTCGGTAGCATTGTGGCCGTAATTTGGTACTTTTGGTCCGATTTAATTCAAGTCTTTGGCGGTGGCCTGCGAGCCATTCGCGATCGCAACTATCAAAGCGAAGACTTTAAAATTGCCCTGGGCATTGTCATCGGAACCTTTCCCATTGCCATCATTGGCTTAGTCATCAAATTTGGCTTGCGAGAGTTTTATGAAATCACAGCCCGCAGTTCTGTAGTGATTGCGATCGTCTCCATTGTTATGGGACTATTACTGGGACTAGCCGAACGCTTTTGTCGTCACAAACGCAACTTTGAACAACTCAACACCCGCGATGGCATTCTGATGGGATTCGCCCAAGCCTTAGCCCTAATTCCCGGCGTCTCCCGGTCCGGTTCAACCATGACCGCCGGGCTATTTTTGGGCTTAGAACGGGCCACCGCCGCGCGATTTTCCTTCCTCTTGGGGTTGCCGGCCATCACCCTAGCCGGACTGGTCGAAATGGGCGATGTGATTGAGGCCACTCAAGACGTAGGATTGTGGCCCCTAACGGCTGGCATCCTCTCGGCTGGAGTCTTTTCCTATCTGGCGATCGCCTGGCTCATTAACTATCTCAAAACCCAGAGTACCTGGCTCTTTGTCTGGTACCGAGTTGCCTTTGGCATTGTGATTTTAGTCGGGCTAAACATGGGCGTATTGCAACCGTAATACCAGACCTTAAGCTGTAACCGTAATGAGACAACCTGCCTCCATCCCCGTCGGGATTTCTGACTTATATACCCTCAATGGACAACGGATCAGCCTCACTCAAGAACTCGGACGAGGTGGAGAAGGAAGCATTTATGCCATTGCCGAACATCCCCAGTGGGTGGCCAAGCTGTACCATGCCAACAAACTCACCCCCGATGGCTTAGCGAAGCTACATTTGAGTTTACGCTATCCGCCACAAAACCCCGCTATTGCTGCTCCCGTGGACTTGTTACTCAATCATCGCGGTCAAGTCCTGGGGTTTATGATGCCACGGGTTCCCCAAGGCTACCCTCTGCATGATCTCTATACGCCTCGCAGTCGTCGTCAGAAACTGCCCTTTTTCACCTATACCCATCTGCATCGAGTGGCCCGCAATCTCTCGGTGGCGGTGTCGGCGTTACATCATCGCGGCTATGTCATTGGTGATGTCAATGAGTCCAATATGTTGGTGAATCCTTCGGCGTTGGTGTTTCTGATTGATACTGACTCCTTCCAGATTCGCGATCGCCTCTCCGGGGTTGTCTACCGTTGTGGCGTGGGTAAACCTGAGTTTACGCCACCGGAATTGCAGGGTAAACGCTTCGATCGCTGCGATCGCACCCCGGCCCAAGATGCCTTTGGCGTGGCGGTTCTGATTTTCCAACTGCTGATGGAAGGAACCCATCCCTTTGATGGAGTCTATCTCAAATCCGGTGAACCGCCCTTAATTCAAGATCGCATTTTAGCCGGCTACTATCCCTATGGCCAGCGTTCCGTTCCTGTGCGGCCCAAACCCTTTGCCCCGCCGCTAACAACCCTACATCCCCAGTTGCAATCCCTGTTCTTACGCTGTTTCGAGACGGGCCATCAGCGTCCCGAGTACCGTCCTACAGCCGATGAATGGGCCATGGCCCTGACTCAAGCCGAACAGTCTCTCATCTCTTGTCAGCGGAACCCTCGCCATCGCTATGGAAGCCATTTAGCCAGTTGTCCCTGGTGCGATCGCACTGAAAAACTCGGCGGACGAGATCCCTTCCCGGGTCCTAATACGATTGTGCCACCAGTCCCGAAACGGCGATCGCGACCAAAACCCAAACCGCCGCGACGAGTTGAACCCACCATCTACCAGGCCCCACCTCGCCGCTTCGCCCGGCCCAAAAAACCCTTTCGCCGCAATTCTCGTCCTTGGCAGGTGATTATTGGTGGGACTCTCTCCTTAATCCTCGGCTATGGTGGCTATCAACACTGGCAGATTGAACAAGGCCGACAGATGCAGGTACAAGAAATTGCTCAACTGTATGGTAGCGGCCAATATGAACGCTGTTTACAGGCGGTACGCCAGGTTCCCTTGTCTGTGCGGGAGCGAGTTCAATCTCTCGGCGATCGCTGTCATCTCGGACAAGCCCGACAATTGGTGAGTTCAGGTCAGTTTAGCAGTGCCTTGGCTGAGTTACGACGACTCGATGATCCGACTCTGGCTCAAGACACCATCGCCCATCTGCATCAGCAGATTACCTCAGGACTCCTTGATGAAGCCCAAGCGTTTTATGACCAGGGCAAGCCAGAAACCGCTCTGGCGGTGTTAAACCGGGTTCCTCAGGGGACTCTCAGCCCCGCACAACGGCAGGAATTGGCTCATCAATGGCAACAAGGGTGGCAGGAGAATCAACGGCGGTTTGAGGCGGCTCAGGCGGCGCTCGGGGCGCAAAATCCTCAAGGGGCGATCGCCCAAACTCAGGAGTTGACCACAGATCATTGGCAGCAGCAGGGGCAAGAACTCCGCGATCGCGCCTATGGGCAGCTTATTAACCAGGCTCTCACCGACGAAAACCTCAGTCAAGCTGAACAATGGCTTGAGAAGATCCAAGATACGCGTCAACAGGGCCGCCTCACGTCTCGACTGGGGACTCTACGCGATCGCCTGGAGTACGAAGCCAACCGCGAGTCACTACAACAAGCCTGGACTGCCCTCTATAACGGGGATTTCCAACTGGCTCAAGAGCGGATGAGTCAGTTAAGTGGTAACGTCAGCCAACTCAACAGCTTGGGCGATGAACGGCCCCAACGTCTCCGCCAAGCTCTCTCGAATTATCGTCAACTGCAAACTTGGCTGATGAGCGAGGAGTGGCAACGGGCGAATACTTGGACTCGTCAACAACTGCAAAGCTTCGCCAATCGGCGAGTTTCTTGTGAGGAGGTTCAACTGTTAGATCAACTTTGGAATGAGCAAAGTTCAGGAGAACAGGGGTTGCGGCAACAATTGGAGTATAAACAGGAGCAAGAGATTTTAGGACAACTCAATCTCAGTTTAGAGCAACAGCAACAGTTACATCAGATGTATCCCCGGCGATCTATGAGCGGTCAAACGGGTGCAGATCTCGATTATCGCTTGGTGAATTGCTTGGGTTTGAATTAAGAATAACTGCGTTTTTTGAGTTGTATTAAATAATAAATAAAGACAATAATAAGAGTTAGAAAAAAACTTAAAATAGCGAAGACCAAAAAGACAACACCTGCCGTAATCCCTTCAATTCCAGCGATATCATAGTAAAACCGTTGACTCACTCTCAAATCTAGGGTGTTGTCAGGATTACGATGAAATATAAACTCATAAACCGGATAGCGATCGTTGGCAATTTGTCCCGCATTGAAGCCCACCATAACATAGTTTTCGCCGGCGGAGTCTTGGGCTTCAATAATAAGTCCGCGAACGTTATTGGCAGCTAGTTCTTCATAGCCGGGTTCGACGAGAAAGAGGCGATCGCTGGCGAGTATTGCCGCTTCAATCTCTCCAAGTTTAGAAGGGTCAATTGTCGGGAAAACTTGATTCAACAAACCTTGATTGTAGAGAGAAATTAGAACCCGTGAACTATCACAAAACTCCGTATTACAGCGATTTGAAGCACAATAGGGCAAGTCATCGGATAAGGGGGATTGTCGTGATGAAGAACAGTTCCAGTCTGGTGCAATCTCAAAGCGAGGTGGTTCAATGGTTTCCGGGGCGATGATTGGCGTAATTGATTGAATCTCACTCCAGCGATTGACGAGTCTTGGAACAGGAGGTGGGGTAACAAAATAGCCCCAGTACATCCTAGAAAACGTTGACGCCAACCCCGCTGAGAGGATTAACAACGGCACAAATAAACGCAAAAAACGTTGTAACATAGAGCGATCGCCTTCCTCAATAATTTGTAATATTTTTCTTCTCCCCTCTCCCGTTCTGGGAGAGGGGTTGGGGGTGAGGGTCTTCCACCACTGATTTAGGACGGCTATAGATACCCCAGAAAACCCATTAAACGGTATTTCCTGAAGACCCTAAATCAAACATTCTGGTCGGCACAAATTGCCGCACCAATCAAACCAACTTTCGGTTCTAAAACCACCTCGACCGGCATTTCTTTGAGCAATGGACTAACTCGTCCCTTATCCAAATAGGCCGTCATAAAGGTATCATTACGATGGAGGAGGGGCAAAATTTTCGCCGCAATTCCTCCAGCAACATAAAGACCGCGATAGGGCAATAGTTTCAGGGCTAAATTTCCCGCTTCTGCACCATACGCTGACACAAACATCTCCATCGTTTTCTGAGAAATCTCGTCAGATTCATCGAGAGCAGCGTTCGAAATGGCGGCGGCGGGAGTTTCCGCAGCCAGCATTTTACCGGTGTTGGGGTGATTTTGGAAATGGCGATCGCACAAAAACTGGTAAATTGAGACAATCCCTTGGCCCGAAACCACTCGTTCAACCGAAACTCGTTTCAAAGACTGACTGGTTTTAAGATAATCCAAGAGGTCAAATTCCAGGGGGGTACGAGGTGCAAAATCGCTATGTCCGCCCTCTGTTGCCCCCACATGGGTCTGTTTTCCCCGACCGATGAGAAAACACTGCCCCAGTCCCGTTCCTGCCCCTAAAACCGCCAAAGGAGCGTCGCTTCGCTGTTTTTGGCTGGGGTCAGCCTCCTGAAGCACATATAAATCCTCGGCCTGAAGTCCGAGAACCCCATAGCCAATCGCGGCGAAGTCGTTAATCAAAGTGACCGCCTCAATGGTCAACTCGTCGGCGAGGCGGGGTCCCTCTAAAGACCAAGAGAGGTTGGTCAATTGTGAACTGTTGTTGACCACTGGGCCGGCGATACCGAAACAGGCCCGAGCCACGCCGCCGGAGTAATCCGCCTCTTGCAAGAAGGCTTTGACAATGGGAACTAAATCAGGATAGTCCTGACTGGGGTAGTTCTGCTCATGGAGCAACTTCAATTGGGGACAGTCTTGGTCTTGAGTGACTTTAACTAATCGGAGAATGGTTTTGGTTCCGCCAATATCACCGGCGAGGACAACGCTCATACAGACTTGACTCGATAGAGTTTCCCTTCTCATTTAAGCTCAAATTTGTCTGCAACCCTCAGCTCAATTGAAGCGAACTTGGGTTTCACTCTCCCTCAGATGGCTGGTGTCTCCCCTTAGGTCGAGACGCCAACCGCCGTCAGTCTCGGTGAACTGCACTAAGCTACAGCAGGCGGCCTGAATCTCAACCGGTTCAGCCAGCAATCCTTGAGTCATCCCGGCGACGGTGGCCCCATGACCGACAAAGAGGATATCTCCCGAGGTTTGAGCCACCAGATGACGAGCGGTGTCCCCGGAACGTCGCCAACATTGCTGTTCACGGGTTTCAGGATATTGGGGATGGAGGTGGGAGCGATGGCTGAGGTCAAGGCGAGGAAATTCTGCCTGTAACTCTTGGGGAGAGGCGATTTCGGGCATTTCCGTCATCCAGTCAGGATTGAGCCATTCGCCGATTCCCGCTTCGAGATACAGGGGAACCGCCAGTTGTTCAGCGACAGCGTGAGCCGTGGTGACGCAACGGCGGAAGGGAGAGCTAAAAATGGTCAATTGTCCGGGTTTNGCGTNTCGCTNAAGTCGNTCGGCGAGGTCTTGAGCCTGTTGTAACCCCAATTGCGAGAGGGGAGGGTCATAGCGTCGGGGAGCGGTTTCAAACCATTCGGGATATTGGAAATCGTAGCGATGGCCATGGCGAGCAATCCAGATGATTCGCTCGGATGAGGGATTAACACTTGGGTTGGAGGTCATGGGAAGAATGGGTCGAGGTTCACGTTGCTTTAAAATGGAATTACTCAGCATCCTGACCCTCAGCTTAAGCAATGTCATGGGGCAATTCAATTGCAACTCAGTTGTTTTTAGACCTTGATTTAGTACGGGTTGTGCAACGAATGGTCGCTAAATGACATTGACACGCGATAAGGGGATGGGTAGCAGTAGCTCGATGATATCGGATGGATGCAACGGGTCAGGTTAAGACGAGAATACGCGTTTCCCCGTTGGTTGTTGTTCATTGTTTATGGCTATCAGAGTAGCGTTCAACTAGAGAGTCCCGTTAAAGAGGTTTATGGCTAAACGACGAAAAAAAACATTTCCCTGTGGACATAAAGGCTATGGCAAAACCTGTCATCGCTGTGAGCAGGAACGACGTGAGCAAGAGAAACAATGGCAAGTTCTGCAACAAAAGCAACTTGAAAAGAAAGCCTGGGAAGCGACGTTTGAGAAGGATGATATTGATTTGCGATCGCTCCCTCAATATGTGGTGTTAAAGGCTCGGGATATTATAGCGGCGTTAGCCCAACAGCAAAGTTATCGAGACTTTAATGGTAAGCGCATGAGACACGATCGCCAAATTATTAGTATCCCCATCACTCGTAATTATCGCATGATTTGCCGAGATAATGGGGAATTTGTCATTCCCCAGTCGGTGCTATCTCATGAGGATTACAACGTTAAAAAACCGGGGGCTTAGGTGAGTTGAGTTTAACTGATTAACTGAGGTCCTCGCAAATGCGGTCAAAGGCGGCGGCCGGATGCTCGGCCTGGGTAATCGGACGACCAATGACAAGATAGTTGGCTCCCGCTTGCAACGCCTCCTGGGGGGTCATCACCCGTTGTTGGTCGCCTGAAACCCCCCAGGAGGGGCGAACACCGGGGCAGACAAGGAGGAACTCATGACCGCAGATTTGTCGCAGTTGCTGGGCTTCCTGGGGGGAGCAAACGGCGCCTGCTAACCCGGACTCCTGGGCTAACAGAGCCATCTTTAGGGCATATTCGGGGAGTTCGATGGGAACCTGAAGGTCAAAGGCCAGTTCGCGGGCGTTGAGGCTGGTGAGGAGGGTGATGGCGATCGCCCTCGGTAGGGGCTGTCCAGCGGCGGCTGCACCCTCTTCTAGCGCCCGCTGAGCGGCTTTTAGGGCGGGCCGGCCGGCGCTGGCGTGGAGGGTCAGCAGGTCCACGCCATAGCGAGCGGCGGAGCGACAGGCTCCGGCGACGGTATTGGGAATATCATGGAGTTTTAAGTCTAAAAATATGCGTTTGTCTCGTGCTTTGAGATGGTCGAGAATGGGAGGACCGGCACTGATGAAAAGTTCCAGCCCAACTTTCCAAAATTGCACATTGGGAAGTTGAGCCACTTGAGAAATTGCTGTTTCGAGATCAGGGACATCTAGGGCAACAATAATACGACCAGTAATAGAGGTGTCTGAAGCATTATTTGACATCGTTTTTTTGAGGATATATGAACTTGAGTATTATAGGTTAGATTCGTCCCTACAGCTTACGAATGGGTAAGGTAATCTCAAAGCGAGTTCCCTGATTTAGCGTTGAATCACAGACGAGACTTCCCCGATGTTGTGTCACAATCGCTTCATAGCTATTATACAACCCTAACCCAGTTCCTTGTCCCACATCCTTGGTGGTAAAAAATGGCTCAAAGATTCTCGTCTGATGCTCGGGTTTAATCCCAATTCCATTATCATGGATTATAACTTGAATTACCGATTTATCAAACAAACGAGTTTCTAAATGAATACGTCCCTGTAGCGGAGTTGTTTCAGTCTGTTGTCTGGCTCGAATCCCATCAATGGCATTATTGATGATATTCATAAAAACTTGATTGATATAAATTGCAAAACATTCAACCTGCGGCAACTTATTGTAATTCTTGATAACTTGAATTGACGGAGCGTCGGTGTCTCGTAAGCGATGCTGCAAAACCAAAAGAGTGCTATCTAAGCCATCGTGAATATCGACAAACTTGAGTTCCGCCTCATCTAAACGAGAGAAATTCCGTAAACTGAGGACAATTCGTTGGATACGTTCTGAACCAGAGCGCATCGAGGTAATGAGTTTGAGGAAATCCTCTTGCAGAAACTCAAAGTCAATCTCCTCCATGAACTCTAAAATTTCAGGGTCGGGTTTTGGGGTTTTGGCTTGATAGAGTAACAGCAATTTGAGAATATCCTCAAAATACTCCTGAGCTGGCGTGAGATTACTGTGGATAAATCCAATTGGATTATTGATTTCATGAGCGACACCCGCCACAAGCTGACCTAAGCCGGTCATGGTTTCATTTTGGATGAGTTGAGCTTGGGTTCGTTGGAGTTTTGATAATGCATCGGTTAAAGATGCAGCTTGTTGTTTTAACTCGATTTGTTGCTGTTCGAGTTGTTGATTAACGTCTGAGAGTTCTTGAGTTCGCTCTTTAACACGAATTTCTAGGTCTTGTTTAGCATTTTTTAGCTCACGAACCGCTTGAGTTCGCTCATGTAAAATTGCCATTAATATCAAAACGGCAATCGATATTACAGCAATAAAAGAGTCTAGAAATAGCAACGAAGTATTGAGGTTATCTCGTACAAAAATACTTCGTTCCTGAACGGTTCCAATCACAGCAAAAGACGTTGTCATAACCACTGCTGATGTTGTCCAGGTGGCGGGGAAGCGAAACACCGCCCAAACCAATAACGGCATCATCAGATATTCAATGGGAGCTTGTTCAAAAAAGGCAAATTTAATTACAATACTTGACAAGACCAGCCAAGATAAAATCTCGAGTAAGTTTTGTCTTACAAAACCCTGGATTACCTTGAAAGTTTTCTGTTTAGCTGGGGTAAACCAAACTAAAAGACAAGGTGCATAAATAATGACACCCGTAAAATTCGCTATCCACCAAGTTAGAAACACATAGCCAAATTCAGAGCCGGTAATCCATTGCGCAATCAATAACGCCGCCACCCCAAAAGTTGCACTGATAAGTTGACTGATGAGTCCCCCCCAAATGATAAAGAGAAAGACATGATTGGTTTGTTGAAGGGGATAGCGACTGCGAGTGAAGCGTTGCACTAAATGAGCGCCGATAAGAGCCGTTAGGGTGTTTCCTATGGCTGTGACAACGCCAATGGCTAAACTGACGGGACTGGGGCCGAGAATGGGATAGGTACTAAAGGCGCCGATGAGGATTCCCGGCCAGACTTGGGAACCCCAAATTAGGATAACCGCGAGGCTAAATCCCGCCGGAACCCAGACGGTGGCCACATCTCCGGGGAGAACCGCCAGTTTCATTCCGACTAAGGCGACGAGGTTATAAAAGACGGCGATGAGCAGAATGCGAAATAAATTCTGATGTTTCCAGATAAATCGGCGGATGTTTGACATAGGAGTTAACGGTGGACTTAACGGTAACGAACTAGGTCATAGCGGTAGCCATTTATTTTTGGAAGTTGACGGCGTGGAACTCGCTCTCCAATGGGTTCTTTGGCAGCAAATTGTCCACCACGATCGCCTAATTTGTGGGCATGAAAATTGACATACCAAACATCAAATGGGGGTGGTATATCTTGCAGTTCTTGTGCTAAAATATCAGTAGGATAGGCTTGAGGCTCTGGATGTGCTAGCAAAAAATATTGAGATTGAGAAAAGTTGTATTTTGCCAAGTCCCAGGCGATCGCCTGCAAGCGCCCGGTCTGTCCATGATGCTTATGAGTTGTGGCTAGAACCACCGGTACATCAGAGGTTTGGCGGATAACTTGCGCCAGGCGATCGCCGCGATGATGTTGTAAATAACTAAAATTGGTCACCACACTTAAACTTCCTAAAAGGGCGATTCCAGCCAAGATATAGAGTTGTTTTGAGCGACGATTCCACAGGGTCTCTAAACCAGAAGCAAGAACTAAAATAACAATCGGCAAAAGCGGGAAAAAGAAGCGCGGCGCTAGCGTTAAATCATTGCCCGTCAAATAGGTGATTCCTAAAAATAGCAAAAGTCCCACAATAAACACCTCCAGCCAAATTCTCGACTGGGGGGGATGATGGGGACTAAAAAACTCTAATAATTGCCATACTTTCCAGAGGATAAACAGTAATATCAATCCCGTAATAACAATCCACCAAAGCGGTAGCACCAACGCATCCAGAGGCGCCATCAACACCATCGACACCAACCATAAAATGGTTCGTCCTAGCGGTGGAAAAATGCCCAAATCACCATCCGTCACCCAATCCGTTAAATCACTGTCCGCAAATCGTCTCCAAACCGGAAGCCAAACCAGTCCAGCCACCGCCGTACCCACCGCCGCCACTCCCACCCCTCGCCAG
>P_2C_Liq_2_UnCtyDRAFT_1000040_pt1 | contig 30296 bp, 28 predicted proteins | sample Pon2CUnioCityCA_FD_10236 | JGI IMG/M metagenome (IMG submission 10236) | reverse complement strand
AATGCGTGCTAGTTCCCGGCTCTAGAACCGAATCGTTAAACAGTCCTAAGGGGTTAAGACAGTGCGATTGGGAAAGTACCGACTCTGAACATTAGCGAAGCAAACATTACCCCGCAAGGGAGTCGGAGTCAACCATAGCTCCATGGAGGGGCAACCATACCCCTCCACCCCGCAAGGGGGTGCTGGCGGCTAAAGCCGCTTGAGTCGGTTTTCCTCCCCGCTCTGAAGAGACGGGGCTTCCAACCATCCCAGGAGCTTTTACGTGAGAGTTTTCAGAATGACTTAATTGTCTCGGTATGTCCCCCTCAACTGTAAACTGTGAGCCTTTTGCTACCGTGGAACCGGAAACATCACCAGAGCGCCTCATTCAAGAACTTGCCCAACTGCGCCTAGAACTTGAGATCCTACAGCGTGAGAAGCTCGATCTAGAGATTATGGTAGAGAATATTACCGAACATGCCGATGCGATCGAAGTTGAGTTACGGGCGCGTAATCGGGATGTGCAAGAGTTAAACGAAAGACTCGCTCTGGCGAATAAAGAACTCGAACAGCTCGCCAGTGTCGATGGCTTAACGGGAATTGCCAATCGGCGGCGCTTTGATATGACCCTAGAGCGAGAGTGGAAACGCCTCACCCGAGATCAAAAGCCCTTTTCCCTCATCTTGGGTGACATTGACTATTTCAAACGCTACAACGACACTTACGGACATCAAGCCGGGGACGACTGTTTACAAAAAGTCTGTCAAGCCTGTCATGATTGCGCCAAGCGGGCTACGGACTTAGCGGCCCGCTATGGTGGCGAAGAAATTGCCCTAATTCTACCGGATACGGATTCCATTGGAGCGATGTATATCGCCCAAGAGATTCGTCAACAGATTCGGGAGTTGAACATCAAACATGAAGCCTCGCCCATTGGTCGTATCATCAGTATGAGCCTGGGTGTGGCCACGGTGACGCCCCACACCCGCATTCAACCTACTCTATTAGTCAATCAAGCGGATATGGCGTTATATCAAGCCAAGCAAAATGGACGCAACCGCATCGTTCTGTTTCACAAAAGCCTTTGATTGACCCCGAGAGTCATTTATCATACTTGAGCCGGGCTGTCAACCACTTCTTGGAATTGGATAGTGTCTTCACGGGGATCGGCATAAGTGACCCGGACTTGGAAGCGTTCGCCGGGTTGCATTGAACGTGGAAAACGCCAGACAAACTCAATGCCAATCTCTTCGAGGAGGAGTGAGCCTAAGTTATCATCAGGGCGAATCCAGCGTAACATCAGGGCTTGCCAGGTTTCATGTGGATGGCGGCGTAGGTATTCGATCGCCCAATAGCGGCAGGTTTGCCGTTCGACTAACACCGCTTCTTTGGCCGATACCATTACGCTCATCATCAATTGCTGCACTTGCTCACTGGAAAAGGGCTGGCTGTCTCCCCGTAAATGGGCCTTTAACTGAAAATGAGTGAGTAAGTCCGTATAACGGCGAATCGGTGAGGTGACTTGGGTATAGGTATCGAGGCCCAAACTGGCGTGACGGTTGGGGAAGACACTCATTTCGCTGCGGGGCATACATTTGCGGATGGCGCAGGCGCGAACGGGGCCAGCGGGCAATTGTAGCAGTTCTTCTTCCGGGGGGAGTTCCGGTTGAGATTGATGACGGAAGGGGATAGCGAGACTATGCTCTTGAGCGTAGCGGGCGGCCACTTCTCCGGCCAGAATCATCATTTCGGCCACTAACTGGCGCGAGGCGGAGTTATCTAAGACTTCGATGGTCACTTCATCATCGTTGACCTTGATGGCGGATTCAGGCATATCGATAAAAATCGATCCCTGAGACTGTCGCCAACGATGACGAGTTTTGGCCCATTCACCAATGGCGGCGATTTCGGGTTCAGCCCGCAGGCCCAACTCCAACATTTCATCGACATCGTCGTAGGTGAGTCGGTAGGTGGGTTTAACCAAGCTGGGGTGGATGCTGAACTCGTCCACGCTACCATCGGGGTTGAGGATGACACTGAAGCTGAGGGCGCAGCAGGTTTGACCGGCATTGAGGCTCATCGGACCTGTTGCCAGTTCTGGGGGCAACATGGGGGTCATGCCGGTGGGTAGATAGACGGTGGTGCAACGGCGGCGAGCTTCTAAATCTAGTTCATCGCCGGGGGTGAGCCAACGGGTGGGATCGGCGATGTGGACCCATAAGCGCTGGCGATCGCCATCTAAAAACTCGACACTCAGGCCATCGTCAATCTCTTGGGTGCTGGCATCATCAATGGTGTAGAGCTTGAGGTGGGTTAAGTCCAGGCGGTTGGGTTCCGTATCGGGGGGGAAGTTGGTCAAACAGCGTTGCGCCACGTCGAGAACCTTACTAGAGAAGTGCGTGGGAATCTGGGTGCGCCGTAAAAAGAGGTTTTCGTGGGGACTCCAGAGTCCCAAATCCACTAGCACGTCAAAGGCGCCTTGGGCTGTTAGGGGGCGCTTGAGGGCGCTGAGAACGTCATGGGCGGCGCTGCGTCCGGGGGCTTCATCTCCTAGGGTGGCGTAGCGTTCTAGGGCATCGAGGTGGCTGCGATCGCTGCTATCCCAATCTGTGGGGGTTCCGGCCAGGGCCTGAGCCACCCGTTCGAGGAAGGTTGTCCAAGCTTGCTGGCGCAGGGCTTCGGCTTCGAGTTGGTGTTTGAGTTCAGCCACTTGGCTGGCGGGGCGTGGTTCGTAGCGATCGCCCTTTTGTTTAAAATAAATTTTGTCGTCACACAGGAGGCGATGAGCGGCGTAGCACTGAGCTGGAGTTGAATCGCTAAACAGCAACAGGGCTAACTCGTCAGGGGCAACGGACTCTCCATCTTCCGAGAGCAGTTCCCAAGCCACCTCTAGGCTTGAGGGATCGAGGTACGGGCTGACCTCCGCCTGGAAGGCTGCTAAGTCTGAGGGCTGGTATGATTGCCCATCGAGGCAATAGGACATCTGTTTCGGCGAGAGGGTTCGGCTTTGGCCTTGCTCATCGATGACCACCCAGTTTTTCTTACCTTCAGGGCGATCTAAAACGGCGAGCCGGCGCTCACCCTGTAGTCGAAATTCGATTAGATTTCCTTTCTCCACCAGCCCTTAAACTCTCTTACATCGAACGCTTTAGCGCTTGTACCATCTCTCAAACCCATCAGACTCAGGGGGTTGAGATGACCAACTACTGACAGCCGACACCTCCGAGGGGGGAGTGTGTCGGTTCACTCAGCATGGTGTGACATTCGGGTTGCGACATTCGGGTTGCGAATTACGAGCAACCGGGTGTGTCAGATTTTGACGTTAGCCTTCTCGGTTGAGGAAGGGTAACAGTGCCAATATTCTAGCGCGTTTGATGGCCTTCGTCAGATCTCGCTGTTGGCGAGAGGTCAGACCGGTAATACGGCGAGGTAAGATTTTTCCTCGCTCGGTGATGAACTTACGCAGTAGCTCAACATCTTTGTAGTCGATGGGATCTCCGGGTTTAATCGGGGAGATACGACGACGGTAAAATCCTGCCATGAATTGTGGTTACTCCTATAACAAGGCAATTGACGATGGACACAACACTCAGAGGATATCCAGGGGATATCTGAGGTGTTATTTGGTTTCTTTGTGAACCGTATGTTTGTTGCAATGGGGGCAGAACTTCTTGAGTTCCATCCGTCCCGTGGTGTTGCGGCGGTTTTTCTGGGACGTGTATCGGGACACGCCGTTAGACCGCTTGTCAGGGTTGGTGCGACACTCTGTACATTCGAGGGTCACAACAATGCGAACGCCCTTAGCCATAGTTGTACTCGGTTGGTTATACTCGCTGTTGGATCGAATCGGTCTGATTTTTTTTAAATTCAGACACGATCAACTATTGTTTCACATTTCGGCTGATTAGAGCAACCCATTTTTTAACTTTCAGGTCGAGGGAATAGCCGCGACGGGTGGCGACAATGCGGGTTTCACTGAGGCGATCGTGAAAGGCTGAGGGATCGACGGGGTCAAACCAGGCCACGCCGACGTCAATGCCGAGGGGCAATAGGAGAATTAGATAAAAGGCATTCCGAGATCCGAGATTAAAAAATCCCACCAGGGCTAAAAACACGGCCAGTCCTGAGACGGCTTCTCGTTTGGCGAAATCTTGCCAGAGGGGGGTTCGGTTGTCGCGATCGCTGACGACGCGCATATCAAAGGCCCAACGGCCAGGACTTTGGCCAAAATAGGAGGTCGGGACAATTACCCGCATCGAAAACCAGGTGAGGGTAAAGACAATGAATTGAGCCGTCAGTGCTGGTCCCCCAACTAGGCTTGCCAGTAACCAAGCGATGAGACTGTCGAAGGCAAAGGCACAGCCTCGCCGCCAGAGGGGGACGCGGGGGGCGCGAAAATAGAGAGGATTGTTATCCATTGAGAGAGCTGTTAAGAGTAGATCGCCATTCCTAAAATGAGTTGCCATCAATGGGGTAAACCGTCTGGCTGCCTATCGGGAGAACCTTATCCCCCAGTGACTGTCCCAGGGGAATCAGAAAATTCCGAAACTCTGAAATAATTATAGTAGGAAGGAACCAGAGACCATGGCTGGATAACTGAGATCCATGATCCTACACGGTTTAATTTTATTTGATTTGCATTAGACCCAGATGATGGTCTTCATCCTAAATTTTCTTCAACAGACTCTCCAACAGCGGCAACGTCGCTTTGCCTATCAGATTCTGGCATTGGTGATTCTCTATGTGGCTCTGAGTGGTTTGAGTCAGATGATCGCCACGAGTGAATTAAAATTTGCTCTGATGGGAATTGCCCCTGGATTGGGCTTAGCGGCCTTACTCCTTGGGGGGCGATCGCTCGCGTTGGGGGTTGCCCTTGGGGCATTACTGGGGGCGGTTGTCGAGGGATGGCCGGTGGGAATGAGTGTGGCTTGGGCGATCGCCCAAACCCTCCAGGTTCTCGTCACCGCAGTTTGGCTGAAGCGATTACACTTTCGTTCATCCTTGGAACGACTGCGAGATGTTGCCTTGTTGATGGCGGTCGGGACGGTGGTGGCGGCTTTGTTGAGTCTGCTGATGCAAACGGCCATCCTAGGGTCAATCCGCCTTGATCTTGCCAATCGTCTCAGCTTTGGTGAAATTGGCTGGCTGATCACGATGAGTAACATCACGGGGCTGGCGACGATTACCCCGGTTTGTTTGGCGTTATGCGATCGCCGCTATGACTTGCCCCGAGAGGAACTTCGCCGGCGATCGCTCAAACGCTATCTGGAGATTCTGCTACTTCTCAACGCTTCGATTGCGATTGGCTGGTTTGTCTTCTGTTCCCGCAGTCGCGCTCAGAGTTACGAATTTCCCCTAGAATATCTCCCGTTTCCCATTCTCATGTGGACGGCGTTACGCTTCGGCAAACGGGGAACCGTCTCGATCAACCTCATTATTGCCACCATGGCGGTTTGGGGGATTTTGCGCAACAGTGGACCGTTTTTAGTTCAAGCTCGAACGGTCACCCAGGCGGTTCTTTCCCTTCAGGCCTTTATCACCGTTGTCTCCGTTGCGTCCCTCGTCCTGGCTACCACTCTAGCGGCGCAACAGCGGGCTGAAGCATCTCTTAAACGCAACCAAGTTCGTCTTGAGAATGCTCAACGTATTACCCAATTGGGCAATTGGGATTTGGATTTAAGGACCGGCGAGATGTATTGGTCTCCGGAACTTTTGACGATTTTTGGTTGGACGAGTCCACCGCGATCGCCAAATCGGCACCGGTTAGAATCCGCGTTCCATCCGGATGATAAAGGGGCTGTTTGTCAGGCGTATCAAGCCTTTTTAACGCATCAGGATTCGTTCTGTGTGGACTATCGAATTGTGCGAGCTGATGGTGAGGAACGTCTGGTGCGCGAACGGGCTGTTGTTTCGGAACATTATGCGATCGGCAGCCTACAGGATATTACTGAACTTCAGCGATGGCTCGAACTCAAGGACGCGAAAGAAGCCGCCGAAGCCGCCAATCGTGCTAAAAGTGCGTTCTTGGCGAACATGAGCCATGAACTGCGAACTCCACTGAACGCCATTATTGGCTATAGCGAACTCTTAGAAGACGAACTGAGTGATCTTGATAATCCTGATTTAATTCAAGATGTTCGACGAATTCATAGTTCGGGACAACATCTGCTAACAATGATTGGTGATATTTTAGATATTTCAAAAATTGAAGCTGGCCGCATTGCCTTAAATTATGATATTTTTGAGGTTCAAAGCTTGGTTGACACCGTATTATCAAAAGTAGATCTCTTGATTCATGCGCATAATAACACGTTGGAGGTTATCTATAAAAACTCTCCTGGATGTGTGTATGGTGATGCTCAGCGAGTACGGCAAATTTTACTCAATTTACTCAGCAATGCGGCAAAATTCACCATGTCAGGACGGATTCAATTTATTATTGTTCAGAAAAAATCGATTATTCGTTTTATTGTCTCCGACACGGGAATTGGTATTCCTAAGGAATTTCATCAGCGCATCTTTCAGCCGTTTTCGCAAGCAGATTCTTCGAGTACCCGAGAACATGGTGGAACTGGACTCGGATTGGCGATCGCCTCCCAGTTTGCTGATATGATGGGTGGTCATATTGCTGTGGATAGTCGTGTCGGACAAGGGTCAACCTTTACCTTTGATTTGCCGATTAAATAGTAAGGGTTAAATTTGCGATGCTTAAAACAGTTAATCATCAGAAATCCGAGCGCGATCGCCCCAACCTTCAATCGTTTTCTCGCCAATTCCCGAAACGCGGCGTACGTCATCGAGACTGCTAAATGGACGAGCGTCAATAATACGTTGTGCTAAAACCTCTCCAACCCTCGTTAGAGTTCGTAACTCCTCTAATGTGGCGGTGTTTAAATTGACGACCTCTGGGATATCACTACTAGGCTCTGTTATCGCTGAACAGTCAGCTTCTCGTTCCTCAATTTGTTGAACAATCCAGGGAGGAAGTCCCACAGTAGCTGTGGTATAAAGTCGGTCAAATTCCCGGCGAAAATGAGCGGCGACGGTCTCATTTTGAATCATCAATAAGGCTTCGTCATTGCTCGTGTTAGCGGCTTTTGACCAGTTGTGAGACCCTGTAATCACTAGAGCATCATCGAGCAGACCAAACTTATGATGTAAAATATCACCAGGAGGAAGTTGAGGAACCCCAACTGTTGAAATTGGCGAACTCCAGGGTTGATTATCGACCTCATAGCGACATTGGGAATCGGCTAACGCAACCCCCAACAAATCTAATCCTTCTGAATAATAGCGAAAGGCAAATCCTCGGTCAATTAAGGCGCGAATCTCAACCCCACTTTGATGGCGTTCGAGGAGTTTATCGGCGATAGGTTGGGAAGAAAACACAAATAGGGCTAAATCAATGGTATCCTGGGCGCTGTCAATGGCGGTGGCGATCGCACCATTAGTAGTCTCATCCCAAGGAAGCGTCGTAGATGTCGGGGAAAATTTAACGGAAACTAGGGTATCATTCACCGTAAAACTACGTAGCGGACGGTTAGGTTTTTGCAAGCCAAAGCGACTTTGGGGAGAATTGTCTTCACCCCCACCCCACATAAAATTAAACTCTTCACGAAATACACTGACTAATTCAGGACTTTCGATGCGCAAAAGATGATTCGGATTTCCCCGACTGGCGGTTTCTCCCATATCGCCGTGGAGTCCTGAAAGGGTGAAATTTGCCGAACCTGTGACGAGAATGTTGTTATCAATTAGGACAAATTTGTGGTGCATCAAGCCACTGCCTCGGGAGCCATCAGCGGTATCATCTAGGGTGGGAACTTGGGCGTTGCGAAGGATCACGAGGGGGTCATTTTCGGCGATTTCCTCGGGACTCATCACGCCGTCGTTGTCGCGATCAATTAAGCGTTTGGCTTCGTCGTAACGGGCGCGTTGGCGATCGTCGAATTGGCGAATTTCCTCGGGGCGATAGTCACTCCAGGGACGGTTATAATCATGTTCGAGGATGAGGCGAATCGCGACTCCGGCTTGATGTTGGCCGGCGATCGCCTGAGCGAGTTTAGGAAGTCTTAGTTCTTGAACGGCGATATCAATGCGTTCCTGGGCGTTCTCGATGTTATCGATGAGGAGTTGTTCGAGGTTGTCGCCGTTACGGGAGATGTCGCGATAGGGATCTCGATACTCCTCGGCGGGATTTTGGTTGAAGTAGGCTTCAATCTGTGGATGTTGAGGAAGTGGGGGTGGACGATTGACTTGGCCCTGTTGTACGGTCCAGGGGGAGCGACAGCCGAAGCTTAAACTGAGGAGAACCCCGAAGCTGACGAATATCCAAAAGGAACGACGCACCGCAATCATGGCGATTACTCTGTGATGGGATAGGAATTGGGTCAATTGTGGGGTATTGTAGCAAGCGATCGCGGCGATCGCATGACGGCTTCACAATCGAGAGCACGAGCCTAAGTCATAGATCTAAGTCATACAGACGTTTAAACCAAGTCACAAAGGGTTTTGATTTGGGATGACGAGGGTCTAAAATGCGTTCCGTAATAGCTTGATGCAGTTGTCGTCCGGGGGGATTTTGCCAAGCTAGCCAGCTATAAATGTTCGCCTTATCACGCTGAGAGTCTGTGAACGGAGCCTGGTGAGATTTCGCCTCGGCTGTCACCTGCTGAGCAAATTGCCATAGGTCTTGTTTGTCCTCGGGAATGATATCGGCTAAAAAGGTTTCTAGCATCCCCTGCATTTGGTTATCGGGCATGATCCAAATGCCAAATTTAATGCCTTGCGGACTGTGATGAATTAACCCCTGATGAGGCAAAGATTCTGGCAGATCAGGTATCGCCTGTAAACTCGCATTTCTGAGACTTTGCCAGCGAGATTCTGGTCGCTCATCGGCATCGACAATCACTCCCAATATCTTGAGTCCTGATGCTTGTAATTCAGTGGTTATGACATCGGGGGCGATCATGTTTTCATAGCCGTCATACTCACGAATATAGACGGTGGGCTGTTTCCCGGTTCCCCAATCTACTCCGTTGGCTTCCATCAGTTGAGGAATTAGGCGGAGTTCTTGTTTTCCTTCGACGAGTAAAACCTTTTCAAAATAACCGGTCATCTTCTAACGAACCTCAATTCCTCGTTCAACGGCGATCGCCACTTGACGCTCTGTAAATAAAACGCTCTGAGGTTTATCTTTTTCAATTCGTTGAATCGTAATTCCGTCGGAACTGGGATGTTCAGAATTAGCGATCGCCGCCAAACTTTGCCAACAATCACTATTATGAGTTGTTGCAAATACTTGAACATTCAGCCGTTTAGCTGCATCCCAAATCAGTCGCCACATATCCGACATTGTGCTAAAGTGAAGTCCTGTATCAATTTCATCAACCAACAAGATACCATCTTTAGCATTGGCAATGGCTAAGGTTAACCCCAACATTCTCCACATTCCATCCCCGAGACTCCCGATGGGAATCCGTTGCTCCAAGTTTGAGAGTCGAACGACAAAACCTTTACGGGATAAACCCGACTCAGATATGAGTTTTTCGGAGGAAACAGAAGCGATACGTTCGAGACTCGGCTCAATGGTTCGGAGAGCTTCTGTTAAGAGAGTTTCTTCTGGAGTTAAAACGACCTTGTCAAATAACGCCATCATCGCCTGGCTGGTTAAGGACGATGTTTTAATAAATTGAGTTTTTCGGCTATTGTTGGTCAAATAAGATTGATGTCTTGGAAGATAGTTTAAGGGTAGCCCATTCTGGGGTGATACAGGAATTGTTAACTTATGTTCTTGAGGATTTGACCCAAAAATTTCAAGCACCCATTCAGGGTCTCCTGGAAATGCATTGACGTTTTCGGAGCCATTTTCTTTGATTTTAGCCTTAAAAACGTGCTGCTTGTCACCCTCGTAAGCTATCAATTTAAAATGGCAACCAATATCAATTTGATGTCCCGTGAATAAATGACAAATATCGAGTTCGTCATCGCGAGTTGATTCATTATTAACTAAGACTTCGCCTCGATTCAGCATTGACCTCGTCAAGGCATCAAACTTAGAGCCAGTCGTCAGGAGGTTTATCGCTTCTAGAATTGAGGTTTTACCACTATTATTTTCGCCAACAATTAAATTAACTCGACCCAGTTGCGTGAGTTCAAAGTGTTTAAAGCAACGAAAACCTTTTAGGGTCAGAGTTTTCAGCATCGTCTTCAATATGAGAACGTTTAAACGGATTGGCGGGCGATCGCCCGCGCGAGTTGAGGGAGTCGCAGTTCTTGAACGGTGTTCTTGATGTTCTCGATGAGGAGTGGTTCGAGATTATCGCCATCGCGGCAGATGTGGCGAGAGGCATCGGGAACGACGCACCACAACCCTGGTTGTGAGCTTGGATAGAACCTATGATACAAGCATCTCGGGACTTGTGGGTTGGGAAACTCCCTTATTTCCAATGCTATCCTTGAACCAAGGTGTCTCATCACAGAGCCTCATCTCATAGGATGACCCAGTGCCATGACCATTGCCCAAGACAAGACCCGCGTTAGTTACCCCGACTGTGACGGAAATCCCATGTCCGACAATACCAAGCAGTTTCGTTGGATTGTCGTCATCAAGGAAAATCTGGAAATTCTCTTTGCTGACAACCCTGATGTCTTTGTGGCCGGAGATCTCCTCTGGTATCCCCAGTTCGGGAACAACCGGATACGCCAAGCACCTGATGTAATGGTGGCCTTTGGACGACCGAAGGGCGATCGCGGGTCCTATCGACAATGGGAGGAAAACAATATCTCGCCGCAAGTGGTCTTTGAAATCCTCTCCCCCGGAAATCGCCTCAAGGAGATGGCCAAGAAACTTAAGTTCTATGACCAGTACGGCGTCGAGGAGTATTACATCTTTGACCCCGATCGCCTCGATTTCCACGGCTGGCTACGGAACCCTGATGGAACCCTCGGCGTGATTGAACAACCGGAAAATTGGCAAAGTCCCCGTTTGGGAATCCGCTTTGAACTTCAGGATGAGCAGTTGACGATCTATCATCCCAATGGCGAGCGGTTTCTCACCCCGACGGAATTAGCGAAACAGTCTCAAAGCCAGCGTCAACGAGCGGAGGCGGCGGAGGAACGAGTCCGGGAATTGGAGGCTCGTTTGCGCGAATTAGGCGGCGATCGCGATAATGAAGAAACGTAAACCTCTCAGCAGCCACGAACGCCTCTATGACCGCAACTTCACTCGATCGCCCCAAACCGAAACCCAAAACCAATGACTGGCGGCTATTTCTACGCCTGACTCCCTACGCCAAACGCAATCAGAAACTGCTCTGGATTGTCTTGGCCCTGCTCGTTCCCCTGGCCTTAGCCGGTTCGGTACAACCGATTCTCGTCGGACAAACCATCTCCTTCATTCGCGGCGAACCCACCTATTTCTTCTTAGACGGCCAACCCCTCTCCCAAGGAATCACCCTTCTGGTGGGATTATTGTTTTTGACAATGGTGATTCGCTCCACCCTCGATGGTGTTCAGGGATTTATAGTCCAAAAAGTGGGCCAGCGGATGACGATGCAGATTCGCAACGATCTGTTTGAGCGTGTCACGTCTCTTTCGTCGAGTTTCTTCGATCGCACCCCCGTTGGACGACTCATTACCCGTCTGACAAGCGATGTGGACGCTTTAGGGGATGTTTTCTCCACTGGGGCGATCGGTATTTTTAGTGACCTAGCAACGATTATTGTCCTAGTTGTGGTCATGTTCACGGTGCAGTGGGAATTGGCCTTAATGCTACTATTGATGCTCATCCCCACGGCGGCGATCGTCATTTACTTCCAACAACAGTTCCGTAAAGCCAACTATCGCGCTCGCGAGGAACTATCGCGCTTAAATTCCAACTTTCAAGAAAACATTGTTGGTATCAATATCGTGCAACTGTTTCGCCGTCAACGTTACAACGCCGAAGCCTTCCGCCGTATTAATCAGGATTATATCACCGCCGTTGATCGCACTATTTTTCACGATTCAGCGGTGTCTGCAACCCTAGAGTGGGTTTCGTTGATTGCGATCGCCGGTGTACTGTGGCTCGGAGGGGTACGAGTCTTAGAAGGTGCAATGAACTTCGGACTATTAGCCTCCTTTGTTCTGTTTGCGCAACGACTCTTCGACCCACTGCGCCAATTTGCTGATAAATTTACCTCTCTACAATCTGGATTTACCGCCGTTGAACGGATTAGTGATCTTCTCGATGAACCGATTGATATTCAAGATCCGGCGGTGATTGATACTCGTTCGATTGAACCGGGTCACAGTGGAGAAATTCGCTTCGAGAATGTTAGCTTTGGCTACAAACCTGATGAGTATGTCTTGCACAATCTCAACTTTACAATTAATCCAGGAGAAAAGGTGGCGATCGTGGGTCCCACGGGTGCTGGTAAAAGCTCCATGATTCGTCTTCTTTGTCGTCTTTACGAACCTCAACAGGGTCGCATTCTCATCGATGGGATTGATGTGCGAGACTTACGCCAGGCGCAATTACGTCAACATGTGGGGGTCATTCTTCAAGATGGTTTTGTCTTCGCTGGAGATGTCAAAAGTAATATCTCTTTAGGAGAAACCTACAACTTCGAGAAAATCAAAGACGCGGCTGAACAAACCCATGTCTCGGAGTTTATTGAACAACTCCCCCAAGGCTATGATACTCAACTGCGGGAGCGAGGAACCAACCTCTCAGGGGGACAAAAACAGTTACTAGCCTTTGCACGAGTTGCAATACGTGATCCCAAAATCATGGTTTTGGATGAAGCGACGGCGAATTTAGATGTCAAAACTGAAGCCTGGATTCAAGATGCTTTAGATCGACTCTTAGAAACCCGAACGGCGATTATCATTGCTCACCGTCTCTCGACGATTCGTAATGTCGATCGCATCCTGGTCTTAAAACGGGGCGAATTGGTAGAATCAGGGAGTCATGAGGAACTGTTGCAGCAAAATGGACTCTACGCCAGTCTCTATAAGTTGCAATTGTTGGAGAGTTGACCTTCCCAGCCAACCGGCGAGAACCAGACGGGTTTGTTGCTTAGATATCACCCATTGAGAGTTGAAATCATGATAACCACACCTGAGCCGAAAACGGTCATTTACCCCGATTGTGACGGAAATCCTATGTCGGATAATACACGCCAGTTTCGTTGGATTGTCACCATTAAGGAGAATTTAGAGATTCTCTTCGACGATAACCCCGATATCTTCGTCGCCGGGGATTTGCTGTGGTATCCCCAGCAAGGCAATAATAAACTACGTCAGGCTCCCGATGTGATGGTGGCTATTGGACGACCGAAAGGCGATCGCGGCTCCTATAAGCAATGGGAAGAAGCCGATATAGCACCCCAAGTTGTGTTTGAGGTGCTATCTCCGGGAAATCGCCTCAAGGAGATGGCTAAAAAACAACAGTTTTACGATCGCCACAGGGTAGAAGAATATTATGTCTTTGACCCAGATCGCCTCGATTTCAATGGCTGGCGACGCAATGGGGCGGGAATCCTAGAGGTGATTGATCATCCTGAAGATTGGACCAGTCCCCGGCTGGGGATTCGCTTTGAACTTCAGTCAGATCGATTCACGATTTATCGTCCTGATGGCCAGCGGTTTCTAACCCCAACGGAGTTAGCTAAACAAGCCGAACAACACCGTCAGGAAGCCGAACAACACCGTCAGGAAGCCAAACAGCAACGTCAGCGAGCTGACTCGGCTGAAGCTCGTCTTCGGGAACTCGAAGCACGTTTACGGGAGATGGAAGGCGATCGCCCTTCTCAGGGGTAAGATCATCGAAATTCGATTCTTGCAAACTCGTCGTCGGGAAGAGGCCGCCACTCTCGATGATGTTTTCTATGATGTTTAAGTTGACCGGTTTTCGTCTGAAGAGGGGGTTCGTGCGGATTCTCCGACGTTTGAGATGGCTGGGAACCGCTTTGCTGCTGGTACTACTCCTGGGAAAACTGGGATTAGGAAACCCCGCCCCACTCTCGCCAGAAACGGTTTTTGACCAATGGCGATCGCACTATCAAACACAAGACTATGATGCCGCCTTAGAGAGCTTGTCTCCCATTTTTGAGGCTGAAAACGTTTCTCGGCGTAACCGCGCTCTGGCGTACAATTATCGCTCGCTAACGCAACAAAAACAGGGGGATTGGTTTGGGGCTGAGACGGCTATTGAGCGCAGTTGGTCCTTAGTTGCACCCGAGCGGGAGCGATCGCCTCTGACGGCTCCTGAACAACGACTGCTAGGGGCTATTCTCACCACTCGCGGCCAGGTCCAATTTGCCCGTGGCCAGGCGAGTGGTGCTTATGAGAGTTGGCACCAGGCCACCACCTATTATCGCCAATTGGACTATGAGCCGGGAGTGGTGGGAGGGGTTCTCAATCAGGCTCAGGCTTTGCAAGAGTTGGGCTTTTTGGTGCGGGCCTGCGATCGCCTTCTTGTTCTCGTACAAGGCTCTTCGCAACCGGTTTCCTCTTGTCAAGGGGTGTTGGGACAATCAGAGCCACTGATGCGCCGCTGGTTGGGGGAGATGGCTCTCGATGGAAATCCAGGGTTAGAGATTTCTCTGTTACAGGGGTTTGGTAACACTCTAGCGGCTATGGGCAATTTAGCGGCTGCTGAAATGGTCTTATATGAGGCGCAGCGGCGATCGCAGCAGCATCCGAGATGGGACAATCGGGAGTTGGCTCTGGATTTGGGCAATCTCTATGGTGCGAAGGCTCGCCGCTATCAGGAACTGGGGATGTTTCATCAGGAGTTTTATGAGGCGCGCCGTCAAAGTTTGGAGTATTATCAGGTCGCGGAGCTGGGAACCGCTGAACAACGGCTGCGATCGCAACTCAATCAAGTCTCGTTACTGGTAGATTTGGATCTGGCCTCGTCCAGCAATCCTAACCCGGATTCCCAGGCTCAGGAGACGGTGCAGGGGTTCCTGGCTCGCCTTCCCTCACAACTGCAACAGCAACCTCTGAGCCGTCAGCGAGGTTATGGCCGCGTGGGGTTAGCTTGTCAGGTGTTGCACTGCGATCGCCCCCCAGGGGAGACGGCGTTACCGGCCTGGGATATCTCAGCAGCGGCGATTAGACGGCTCTTAGAGGCGGCTCAAAGGGATGCTGAGGGGTTGGGAGACGATCGCCTGGCCGCCTATGTTTGGGGCGCGTTGGGGCGCTTAGACGCCTCTTTGGGGAACCTCAGTCAAGCTCAAGCAGAGACGGAGCAGGCGATCGCTCTGGCCCAACGCACTGGGAGTCATGAACTACTCTATCGCTGGAATTGGCAACTGGCTCATCTGCATGAACAACAGGGATTTGACTCTCTCGATGATTATCAACGAGCCTTTGAGAGTTTGAAAGCCTTACGTTTTAATTTAACCACATTAGACCCCAATCTTCGTTTTGCTTTTCGAGACAAAATTGAACCGATTTATCGAGAGTATGCCCAAAAACTCTTTGACCGAGAGCAGATGACTCAGTCAGAGTTACGCCGAGCTATTGAGGTGATGGATGCTTTGCAAATTGCGGAAATTAATGACTTTTTTGGTGCGGATTGTCTGGAGGTGCGATCGCATGAACTTGGCAAGTATTCAGATACAACCGTAATTTATATTCTCACCTTTCCCGACAAGTTTGAAGTTATCCTCGAAACCCCAGATCAGACACTCAAACGGTATCCAGTGTCTTTTTCTGAGGATATTGATACCTTTTTAGATTCAGTTCAACTCAGTCTCATTAGCGGCTTTAATGATAAAGCCTTATTGACTCGTCTTTATCAGGCGTTAATTGCTCCAATCGAAGATGATTTAGAGCAAATTAACCCCAAACAACTCGCCTTTGTGTTATCTGGCAAAATTCGTACCATCCCGATGGCGGCGCTTTATGATGGTCAAGCGTATTTGATTGAAAACTATGCGATCGCCATTTCTCCGAGTTTAGAACTCCTGGAACCGCGAGGATTACGGATTCAAGATATTGAAGTAATCGCGGCTGGACGAGAAACCTTTGACAATCTCCTAGATCAGATGGAAAACCAGCCAGAATTTCATTCTCTCCGATTGGCAGAAATGACTAACATTAACCTCGCGTTTGTGCGACAAGAGTTGATGCGAATTAGCGATTTAGTCGAAACAAAAACGCTATTTGCTGAAGCATTTACTGTAGAGAGCCTAGAGCAAGAAATCCAGTCTCTGAACTATCGCATTGTGCATATTGCAACCCATGGACGGTTTAGCAATTTTGCTGAAGATACGTTTATTTTAGCCGATCGTCCTCTGAAGATGAGTCAACTGGCGGATATTCTTAATGTTAATGATCCCACTCGACAGTCTGATATTGATTTATTAGTTCTCAGTGCTTGTCAAACCGCTCAGGAGAGCGATCGCGCCGTGTTAGGAATGGCGGGAATTGCGGCGCGCGCCGGGGTACGGACAATTATTGGTAGTTTTTGGACTGTAGATGATTACTCTACGGCCTGGATGATGGAACAGTTTTATCAAGGTTTAAAGAGTTTCCAGAATCAGGAGGTTCAAGTTAACAAAGCTCAAGCTCTACGTCAGGCTCAAATTGCTATGATTCGCGGCGATTTAGGACCTAATTATACTCGTCCTTATTTTTGGGCGCCATTTGTTCTGATTGGTCATTGGAATTAAGCTCAAACATCAACGAGAGTCACAGGTTACGCCTCGTTGTTCAGCTTCTTCTTGTAAGTGTTCCGCTACGTTGAGAGGAGCTAATTCAGAATAATGGGTTTCATAGAAGGAAGCGAGACGACAGTAAAGAGCTGGATGTTCCGGTGAGGTGGCGATCGCCTGATAAAGTCGGTCAATACTATTGGCTAGAGCTTGAAACTGCTCATACAACTCAACTTCGATCAATACTTCCTCTAGCGAGGTTACATCAGGTGAAATGTGTTGGGAACGTTGTTGATACAACTGCTGTTGTTCCTCCTGACTTAATACCAAAAACTGGGACGATCCCTGTTGTTCTCCATTGTGAGCGTTAACCGTCACCACAACCCATGTTTCGGGTTCTAAAAAGTCTCCCTCATAGACAAGAGAAGATCCCGAGACAGTTTCTGTCCAAACTGCACCATCTCGACGACGACGCAGGGTGACGGTATAGCGATCAATTCCATCAGGTTGATACCAGCGGATCACGAGGCGATCGCCGGCTACAAAGCTGTTGCGAGGGGTAATCAGATGAGGGATATTCCGGTTGATCACAGGACGAGGACAACCTCCAGGATCACAGGGAGGTGTCCGTTGTCCATTCTCCTCCTCATCTTCGTGAGACTCCCCTGTTTCGGCGAACCTGAGTTGTGCAAATGAGCCGAGTCTTTCGCCAGCTTGAGATGAGAGTTGACTGTTGAGAGTCAGCCAGGCTAAACTAAAACAGCTTAAAAACGCAATGAGTCGGTGCAATATCATACTATTAACAATAGTGTTTAACGCTTAACTACCCGTGCATCTAATTGGTCTTGAACCCTCGCCTTCCATTGGACTTCTTCGGGTAGTGTATCCCGGACGTTATCGATACAAGTCTCGGCATGAATTGGAAATTGAGACTCTTCTAAACTGGGAAGTTGTGCCATTAAACAGTGAGCCGAGCCTTCGTTGGGTTTTAAATCAATTGCAGTTTCTAAATAATGACGAGCTAAACGGTAAGACTGCTGTTCCAAAGCGGCCCAACCTTGATTTTTGGCAATTGAATATTCAGTCCAGGGTTGATTGTTTTTTAGCAGATTTTCACATTGCATCAAAGTTTTGATTGCTTGCTCATATTGCCCTTGTCTAATATACAGGCGACTGAGGTTATTACAACCAACGGCATTGAGAAGGTGATAGGAACGAGTATAATGGTATTCGGCTTTATTAATCTGACCCAAATCATCGTACATATTCCCGAGGTTAACATGGGCCGCTGAGTGATTGCGATCGAACCATAACGCCAGTTGAAACCAACGTTTGGCGCGAACCCAAGGACGTTCAACGTCTGATGGGGTTTCGATTTCGGCTTGTCCTTGCTGATTGAAGTAGTTGGCTAAACTTGGCAATCCCCAAACTTGTCCTAAAATCAAACTCGCGATTAAAATTCCAAGTTTTACGGGATTATTTTTGAACCAATCTCCCCAATTTTTTTGCCGAGTATTGGGACGTATACTATCAGAACACTTCCGGCTAACCGATGAATCAAATCTCTGTATTTGAGAGGAGATTTCTGTTGCAACTGGGGTGAGAAAACTCTGCCAAGTCAAGCGTAAATCAAGGCAATTTTGATAAATAATCGGCAGCCAACTGGCGCAAGGAAATTCTCCTTCTAAACCCTGTAACTGTTCCCTGGCTCGTCGTACCGAGGTACGGAAAGAATCTCCCTGAGCAAATTGAGTTAGAAAGGAGGTTAAGAATTTTTGGGCGACTTTGTCGGGGACTAATTCCCGCATGACAATGGCAATAGGAATTTGCCAATCTTCGATTTTCTGCACTAAACCCAATCCGTCACAGGAGTTGAAAATTGCTAAAGTTAAGCCTCGTTTGACCGCTTCTTGGAAGCCATAACTTAAATCAGCAATTTCGAGGCTTTCTTGGGGATTAATATAAATTTTGCCCGTGTCGCCAAGGGTTTGACTATGACCCGCGAAGAAAATAATATCCCAGTGATTTTGCCAAAGTTGGTCGTTAATCTCTTGGCGTTTGGGTTCTACGAGAAACTCAACCTTGGTGTGGGGAAGCTGGTTCAAGAATTGGCGATCGCCGCTCGTATCAATATTATCACTATGACCTAAAATTGCCAGAATCTTCACCTGAGATTTTGGCTGCGGCTGCGAGGTTTTGACTCGGCTCGCCACCCGGGACCCAAAAGACACTTCGGTGCGAGAATACCGTTGGCAAAAACTCCATAAATGCCAGGGAAGTTTTTTGATATCCCCATCATCGCAACGAATTAAGAGTTCAATCTCCTCATCTTTGGCTAACTCTTCCCGTAAACATAAATCTAGGTGATAAAACTCCGGTGACATTAGCCATTGACAAAAGTCTTGCGCCAGTTTTTGAGCAGACTGCTGACAGGCGACAAAGCGCGTTTCACGGTGACTCGCGAAACTTTTTTTGGGTTTAATGCGATAGGTCATTCCTGCGTCTGTATCCGGCTGAGATGACTTGGGGGAGCGGATATAGGGTGAACCAATGGTACGGTAGCGATCGCGCCAATGGTGACGCAACTGTTGCGCCAGTTGCGGGTTCGCAGGAAGATAACCCCTCACCTCAACCTGAGGAAGTTGGCCACCCACCCCAATCTCTAAAAAAACGTTAAAGCCTTGACACTCCAAATCGCCATCTAGTTTGAGAACAACACGATTGTTGGAGTCTGCCATAACAATCTCCTATATCTGGGCTAATATCTGGGCTAAAGAGACGCAACCATTATACGAGACTCTCCAGCAAAATGAGGGTGACATCACCATGTCACCCTCATCCAACGCCAGCGGAAATAGGAAGTTAGGCGTTTAGCAATTGAATGTTACCAAAGGTAAAGACTTCCGGCGTGTTACTGTCGGCGCTGTGAATGGTGCGTTTGCTGAGAATCCAGTAAGCGCCGACTTGGGTGTACTCATCCTCAAAGTCACTTTTCGCGCCTTTCTGTTCCCCAGTTTTGGGATCATGATAGACAGAATCGTAGCGATGGGAGAGATAGCCTTCGCCGGTGTCGTGGCTGCTTTGGGTATGGATAGTGACGACAACGCCGTGAATATGGCGGTGAACCATGCAAACTTCATTGTCGCGCAGTTGGTAGCGATCGCCCTCGCCTTTTCCACCAATGTTAATCCCCACCGCGCCGCGATCGTCCGTCTCACCGTAGCTAAAGGTGTTATCGCCATGAACCGACTCAAACTCACGACGCACGCGGTGGATGGCGGTTTCCCAGAGTTGGCCATGAATGGCTTTCTGAACCGTCTCATCCTCGACATCGTGAACTTCGGCTTTCATATCGGCGCCGACTTTGGCTTTCCCGGTGACGACAGTATCACCCTTTTCATAGGTGACATCTGCGGTGTAGCCGGGGAAGTTCGCATCCCAGGTATAGCGATTGTTGTAGGCGTTGCGGAAGAGTTCCCGGGCCGAGACTTGGGTAGCTGTCATAGTTGATTGCGTTAATGGTGAATTGTCTTCTTTCCAGGATAGGTGGTTTCGGGGCTTGACCCCAAGGGAGGGTTTCCCGAGAGTTGACGGTTCGGTTGTTCGGCGTTGGCGGGTTGGAGAGGCTGGGTTGGGCTGATCAACCTGCCTCTTTGGCGAATTGCGGTTTTGAAATCCTATAATGAATTTAAGCGCAATATTGAGGAGGACATTCTATGACAGAAAAACCGCTAGAAATTGAGGGGACTTGGGAAGATATTGTCAGTCATTCTGATACCTTAGCGGGATGCCAGGTGCGGGTTACTGTTCTCTCTGACCCCCCCCCGTCGCAATCTCAGGACAAATCTCCCCGCTTTCGTCCCGGGTCCGGTCGCTCGTTCCTCAGACACGCGGGAACTTGGTCAGGTGATGACCTGGAGGAGTGTGTAAATAGGGTGTACGAAACTCGTCGTCCTCTGGAGTTTTAATGGTGTATTTGCTCGATACAAATGCCTGTAGCCGCGTTATTCAGGGAGATTCAACCATCATCAATCGCATTCTCGAAGTCGGATAAGCGCAAGTTGCAACCTGCGTGATTGTGCAAGCGGAACTGCTTTATATGGCGTATAAGTCTGAGCAAATAGCTAGAAATCTGGCACGAGTTCGTTTATTTTTAGAAGATATCAATATCTATTTTATTGATAAAGAATCTGCCGATATTTACGCTCAATTTAAAGTCGAACTATTAAACAAGTTTGGACCTCAAGAAAAGAAGAAGCGCAGAAAAACCAGGATTGAAAATTTAGGTATTGGTGAAAATGACTTGTGGATTGCTGCGATCGCCTTACGCAACCAACTCACCATTATTTCCAGGGACAGTGATTTTCAACGGATGCAAGCGGTGAAGTCGCTCCCTTTAGAATCCTGGTGATCGTTTTTAGTCAATACAGTCTGCAACCTTCCTTTAATCCGTAAACCCCATTGCTCTGACCGCTACTCCTGGATTCCTCTGCTAATTGCGGTTTCCATATCTTCCAGGGATTTCGGAGGCCCTTGATAGTTTAAACACCCGGCTACTTCATCTAACCTTGTGGGAGGGAAAGGACGCTTGGGTTGAATTAGAATCCCTTGCCCAGTATCAGTTAAGATTATTTCTGTTTCTTCATCCAAGCCATAGGCTTTCCGCATTTCGACAGGAATCACGATTTTTCCTGTTTTTGAGAGTCTTGCGATTTTCATAAGTTAATAATCTGATTATTTTGCTTGAATCTAAATAGAATTGATGCCGAAGAAGGATGGTAGTACTCTTTTATTTTATATTAAATCAAAAAACCAATCCCAAAACTTTAAAATTCCATCGAGAAACCATGGTTCCCATTCTTTGAATAGTACCCGAAACCCTTACTTGAATCAACCCTGGGATAGTCAATTCAAAGAATTATCCGAACCCTCAGAAGGCAAGATTAAAGGGGCATCCATCTCCGACCGCAGAAAATGCACCACTCCCGACTAATCCCCCACCACCACCGTCACCCCATCAACAGCAACCGCACAGGAACCCATCGCACCATCCCCGGTAAAGGTGACTAACACTTCCCCCGTAGCCAAATCCTAAAGTTTCAGGGTGTTATCCTCCGATGCTGAAACCGCTTGTTTCCCGTCCGGGGTGATGGCTACTGCTTTCGTTCTAACAACGCCCGAAATCGACTATTCTTGCGAAGGCTGTCAAAATCACTATCAGTTTTTGCCATCTCGCGATATTCTGAATCTAACTCAATCGCCCGTTGTAAGTTTTGGATCGCTAAATCTACATCACCTTGCGACCCATAAAGACAAGCAATATTATAGTAAGCAGGGGCATAATTAGAGTCCAATTCTAAGACTTTTTGGTAACTCGCCATTGCCTCCTCATAGCGCCCCAAAACATGGAAAGCATAACCGAAACCACCCCAAGTATAAGCGTTATCTGGTTGCAAGTTTAGGGCAGTTTCATAACTAGACAGTGCTGCTTCTGCATCCCCAGAACGGCTCTGTGACATTGCCAAACCATACCAATATTCGGCGTTGTCTGGTTGCAGTTGTACCGCCCTTTGAAAACAACGCACCGCCCCTTTATAGTTTTCGGATTTCCACAGCGCCTTGCCCATATTGACCCAAATAACCGAGGCGGCATCGGGTCGAATTTTGACCGCTTTCTCCCAACAGGAAATTGCCTCCTCCTCCAGTCCCTGCTGTACCAGAGATAAACCCTCAGACAGTAAACTCAAGGGATTTTCCGACTCCTCAGAAGGCGAAATTAAAGGGGCATCCATTTCCAACTGCAGAAAATGCACCCGCCCTGACCCATCTCCTGCCACCACGGTTATCCCATCCGAGGCTACTGCACAACAGTCAAACTTAAACTCACCCGTAAATGTCACCACCGCCTTTCGAGTGAGTAAATCCCAAAGTTTCAGGGTTTTGTCATCGGCTCCGGAAACTGCTTGTTTGCCCGAAGGGATAATAGCCACTGCTCTTACCTTGTCACTATGCCCGGTGAGAGTGGCTAGTTCCAACCCCGTAGCCAAATCCCACAGTTTCAGGGTTTTGTCATCGGATGCAGAAACCGCTTGCTTGCCGTCCGGGGTGATGTGAGGAGTCATCGTTCATAACCTGATTGAGGTGAGGCGACAAAGGTTAGGGAAGCAACCGGGTTTCTAGGCTATGGGTTGCTGAGTGAGGCGTTAACAGATATGCTAAAATCCTGATTAGATTGTCATGACCAGGAGCCAGACATGACACTGAATGAACTCTTGCCAGCCATTCATCAACTCAACCCCACCGACAAACAAAAACTATTCGAGCTGCTCGATCGCGAACTCCACCCAACCCCCCCAACCCCAGAACTCCAACCGGAAAACTTTCAAAATGAGGGCCAGTGGCTCGTTGCGGTCTTTGATCAACAATTCAGCACGATTGAGCCTGGCGAAATCCTGATCCCACCACGGGAACCCATCCGAGTTGACGAAACCCTGTTGGGCGAACCATGAACATCGTTCTCGATACTAACATCATTTCAGAACTCATTCAGCCCATGGGTTCTGGTGTCATTCGCGAATGGTTAACCCGCCAAAACGGTGCATCACTGTACACAACCAGTATTACCCAAGCGGAAATTTTGTATGGTATTCAAATTCTCCCCGAAGGACAGCGACGACAAAAATTGCTCGACGGAGCATTGATTATCTTTGAGCATTACTTAATGGCGCGAATTTTAGCCTTTGATCAAAAATCCGCTGAACATTATTCCCAAATAGCAGCAAACCGCAAACAAAGCGGCCGCCCCATCTCACAATTTGATGCACAAATCGCAGCCATTTGTCGACTTCATCGGGCAACATTGGCAACCCGCAACATTCGCGATTTTTTGGATTGTGGAATTGATGTGATTAATCCGTGGGAATCAAACAACTAAACGGCTGAACCTGCCTGGCCTGTTCACCTTCGATGATCAAGATTTTAGTAGAGTGGGGGATTGCACTATAATCAAGTTAATCTCCATTGGAGTGAGCCGTCATGGGTTTATCCCTTACGCCAGAAATTGAACAACGGAGAGAGAGGCGAGAACAATATTTAGCCGAACTCTGTCAGCAAATGGAAATCGGGGAAAGCCAGATTCAAAAAGTAAAAGTAGGCGCGAAAAATTTCCCCTCCTGGGAGGGGCTAGGGGTGGGTTCCCCTATGAATTTGTATCCAATGCAATAAATCACACCGTATATACTGAAGACCCTAAAAAAAATACTTCCGACCCATATTTTTTAGGGTTTATTCGTGGCAATACCCGTTGATATATAACGGTTCGTCATGCCATTCGCGATCCAAATCCCGAAGTTTAGGTAAGTTCTTCATATCGACTCAACCGTTTATGATGATCAGCATCGACCTAACCTATCGCTTCCATCATCATGCTTCATCGAGATTGGCACCCCGTCGCCGAAGCCATCGAACCTGGTACCGTCCGTTGCGTGAAACTCCTCGAACGAGAGTTTGTGATTTGGCGGTGCGGCGATCGCATCCTGGCCTGGGACGATCGCTGTCCCCATCGTGGCGCTCGTCTGTCTGGGGGAACGGTTGAAGACGGAGGACTCCGCTGTCCCTACCATGGACTCGTCTTTAATAGCCAAGGAACCTGTGTTGAGGTTCCCGCTTCACCTGGCTGGACTCCCTCACCCCAACTGAGTCTCTCGGCCTATCCCGCCGAACTTCGCTATGGCTTAGTCTGGCTATCCCTCGATCTCGATGCAGATCCTAAAACGATTCCTAATTTCCCCGAATGGAGTGACCTCAACTATCGTAAATTCCTCTGTGGGGCCTATCGCTTTCGCGCCAGTCCCCTGCGAGTCATGGAAAACTTCCTCGATGTCTCCCACTTCCCCTTTGTTCATGATGGCCGACTCGGCGATCGCACCCACACCGAAGTCCCCGACTACCAGGTTCACTGGGATGACCAAGGATTATCCATTAAAGATGTGCAAATTTGGCAACCCAACCCCGACGGAACCGCCGAAGGGGCCAGCGTCACCTATAACTATCACGCCCCGACCCCTCTCAGCGCCTGGTTCGAAAAACTCTCAGGCGATCGCCGCCTCACCATCTTCTTCGCCATCTGTCCCCTAGAACCTGAACTGACCATGGGTTGGATGTGGATCGCCATGAATTACGGTTCCGAAATCCCTCAAGCCGAACTCCATGGCTTCCAAGATCGCGTCGTTCGTCAAGATATTCCCATCGTCGAGTCCCAACACCCCAAACGCCTCCCCCTCACGCTCTCTCAAGAGGGACATCTCCCGAGCGATCGCGCCTCGATAGCCTATCGTCAGTGGCTGCAACGGCGAGGGGTCCAGTTTGGGGCGATCGCCGCCTAAACTCCCCCGACCGACCCCCAAAACCTCTATCTAAGGACGGTTTTTTCTCTATCATCTTGACTTGACAACCAAGATTTGTATAATACATCACCTCGTTGTCAACTTTTTTTAATAAAACGTTGCAACTCCTAGCTAGTTGTGTTAACTTTTGAAAAGAAGCAGCCAAGGCAAGGAAATACCAACCATGGAAAACCAAGACACCAAACTCGGCTTTACCCAATTCGCAGAAACCTGGAACGGTCGCCTGGCCATGCTAGGTTTCGTCATCGGCATCGCCACCGAAGTTCTGACCGGACAGGGGATTCTCTCTCAAATCGGTTTAATGTAATCGCCTCGAACACCAACCGTCTATTTAACCGCTAACCTCACTCAAGGAGATACTCATCATGGAAAACCAGAACACCAAACTCGGCTTCACTCAATTTGCAGAAACCTGGAACGGTCGTTTGGCCATGCTCGGTTTCGTCATCGGAATCGCCACCGAAGTTCTGACCGGACAAGGGATTCTTTCTCAAATCGGCTTGATGTAATCCCATTCATCAACCCACGCTATTTTTTAAGTCATAAATAGAAAAACCGGGAGATTCAAATATCTCCCGGTTTTTCTAATGGTTAATCCCTAGTTATCAAGAGTCAACTCTTGAGCCTCCAACTCCTCCTGACTCAAAATCGACTTCATCCCCTCCAGCGTCGCCGGAATACTACGGGGGTCCATAAACATCACCTTACTACTCTCACTCGTCCCAATCTCAGCCCCCATTTCCAGATACTGTTGCGCCAGTAAAAACTGAAGCGACTCCGCCATTTTCGGATGCACCTTTAACGTCTTCGCCAACGTCTGCATCGCCTCAGCCGTGGCTTGAGCCTTCAACACCTGTTCCTGACGGCGGGCCTCGGCTTTAAGCAAAATTGCCTGTTGTTCCGCCTCAGCCTTCAAAATTTCCGCTCGTTGACTGGCTTCAGCCTCAAGCACTTGCGCCTCCGCTCGTCCTCGGGCCGAGTTCACCGCCGACTCCCGTTCCCCTTCCGACGTCAGCACCGCCGCTCGTTTGCGCCGTTCCGCCGACATCTGTAACTCCATCGAATCCTGAACCGCCTTCGAGGGGATAATATCTCGCAGTTCCACCCGCGTCACTTTCACCCCCCAGGGGTCCGTTGAGATATCTAACTCCCGCAAGAGAATTTCATTGATTTCTGAGCGTGCGGTGAAGGTTTGGTCTAACTCCAGTTTCCCCATTTCCGAGCGAATCTGAGTTAACACCAAGTTCTGCATCGCATTTCGCAAATCTTCAACCTTATAATAGGCTTTCTCCATGTCCATAATGCGCCAATAGACCACCGCATCGACGGAAATTGCCACGTTGTCAGAGGTGATACAAGGTTGAGCGGGAATGTCCAGAACTTTTTCTCGAATGGTTTCTTTGAAAACCACCTTATCCAGAAAAGGAATTATAAAATTCAAGCCTGGTTCAAGCTTTTTACCACTGTATTTACCTAAAGTTTCAACCAAAACCTCATTTCCTTGATTGACAATCTTAACGGAGCTATTTGCCACAGATCCGCCCAAGATAACCACAATAATAAATGTCCACAAAGCTTCCATACTTGTCTCCTAAATGTCTTTAAACGTTAGCATTTACAGCCCTTAACTTCTAAAAAAACAAAGCGAATTAGATTCATTCCTGAAAATCTTCAGGTAAAACGAGAAGTGTGTTTCCTTGACGGCCGACCACGAGAGCCTTAGAATTTGCTGGAATCAAAAAGTCTCCCTCACAACGAGCTTGCCAAGAATTACCTTCAAACAGGACACGCCCCGTCTTGCCTGGCTCGATACTCGTCAACGTCTGGGCTTCGGTGGCTTCAGCCAAAAGATAGGAATCCTTTTTAGGAACAAACCGTTTCAGAGAAAACAGGAAGACCAAGGCGAAGACCATCCAGAAGAAAATCTGAATCGATAACTGTGGAATAACCAAAGACAGTAACGCTACAGCAAACGAAGCCAGCCCCATCGCCAGTTCCACAAACGCCGTCGGCAGGAACAACTCCATCAGGCAAAATAGCACCCCGAGTCCAAGCCAGAGTAAGGTAAACGTGTCCATCGATATAGGTAAATCCATAGATCAGGTCGAGATCGAACAAGGGAGGAAGAACGAAACCGCTATCCCCCTCTATCATAGGCAAGGAATTTGAGACTGGGAAGTTTTGCGATCGCTAATGTTGGCGCTAATGTTGGCGCTAATGTTGCCAACCTGTCGTTTGCCGTGAAACAAGCTCTATACTGAAACTGATTCACGAGCAGATTCATCACCTCGAACTCGTCCATTTCAGTCTCATCATAGGATAGACAGCCGTGCTGTTCCGCGACTTTGTTAACCGCATTGACCCCTCCGATCGCCCCCTACCCCAGCATCTCTGGGCCGTGGGAGAGTTGGCTGCTCAAATTCCCGTGGGAGAGACCCTCGGCGATCGCTACGAGGTCATCGGCCCCCAAATCTGGCGCGATCGCCACCCCGATCGCGCCCCCGAGTTCCCCGAAGACATTACCCTCACCCATCTCCCCTACCTGCGTCTCGTCCGTCAGCAGCTCCATGTACCCCAAATTTACGGAATTTACAGCCAAGCCGCCTCAGAGAGCCAGCCAGACCGCGAAATACTCCTCTTAGACAACGCCCCCATCACCCCCGACGGACAGCTCTATCCCAGCCTACGAGACGCTTGGTCTAACGCGCCCGCCGTCCGGCAAGTCTACTGGCTCTGGCAAAGTCTGCAACTCTGGCCCATCCTCGACGAACAAGGAGTCGCCGCCAGTCTCCTCAACCCAGAAAACTTACGGGTTCAAGGCTGGCGACTGTGGCTGTTGCAACTCCACAGCGGCAATACCGGCCATCAACTGACCGACCTCGGCTATCACTGGGCCAACTGGATTAGTGCCTCCTCGGCGATCGTCGCTCAACCCATGAGTCAACTGTGTCAGCGGATGCGTGACGGTGAACCGCTCCCGAGCATCGAAGCGAGCCTCAATCAACTGCTCCTCGAACTAGCCGCTGAACGGCCCTTATCCCTAGAAATTAGCGGGGCCAGCGATCCCGGTCCCCTGCGATCGCACAACGAAGATGCCTGTTATCCCAGCCTTGACGACCTCAACCATCCTGAACGCTACGTCCGGGATTTAGCCATTCTCTGTGACGGCGTCGGGGGTCACGATGGCGGTGAAGTGGCCAGCCAAACCGCCGTGCGCACTCTAACCCTACAAGTTCGCCAGCTCTGGACATCCATCCAGCAAGACCGCCAACTCCTACCTCCGAGACTCATTCGCGAACAACTCGCGGCGATCGTGCGTGTGGCCAACAACACCATTGCCCACCAAAACGATAGCCAAGAACGAGAAGCCCGGCAACGCATGGGAACCACCCTCGTCCTCGGCTGGCAACTCGGCCAAAGTCTGCGCAACGACGCCGGTGTCGTCCGCACCAACAGTCATGAACTCTATCTCGTCAATATCGGCGACAGTCGCGCCTACTGGCTCACCCCCCACTATTGCCAACAACTCAGCGTTGACGATGACGTAGCCCATCGAGAGGTCGAATTTGGCCGCAGTTTCTACCGAGAAGCCCAACAACGCCTCGATGCTGGGGCCTTAACCCAAGCCCTGGGGACACGAGATAGCGAATTTTTACAACCATCAATCCAGCGGTTTGTCATCGAAGAAGATGGGATTTTACTCCTGTGTTCCGATGGCCTCAGCGATCAAGATTGGGTTGAAAAATCTTGGCAACAGGTCGCTCCAGCCGTCTTAGCCGGAGATTGTCCCTTAGACGACGCCGTTCAGGCTTGGATTCAACTAGCCAACGAAGTCAACGGTCATGACAACACCTCCGTGGTGATGATGCTCTGTCGCGTCTCACCTCCATCGCCTCAACCTCCAGACTCCTTTGACCGTGATTCCCCGGCCCCGGAAGATGCCCTAGAGTCCGAATTCTCCGAAGCCTCCAAAGCCTTGTTATATGACCAAGCCACCGACGTTGCCGGTGCTGCTTCTCGCCGTCGCCGTCGCCCCAACGCTACCCTGCAAACTGTTTTGGGGATTGTTCTAACGATTCTCTTGGGCGTGGGGGTCTTCTGGGTAGCCTACCAACAAATGCGACCCCAAACTTCCCCTGACCGCTTTCCTGACCCCCCAGCCCCGGAAAACTAGAATAAGAAGATTTCCGTACCCTCTTGGAAAATAACAATGTTGTCCTCTTGGAAAAAAGAGGAGACCTCTGGATTGTTCAAAAATGCCAGGGGGATTTGGGGTTCAGTACCGTTACCATCGGGGTCATAGAAGAGAATGGCCCCATTGACTTGGGGTTGCAAGATAAAGCGATGTTCATCTGTGAGTACCGATACCGTATCGGACAAGAGGAACTGCTCTGGCGATACGGTTCCAGGAGTTAAGTCACCGCCAAATCCATCGGCAGAAATGAAAATCAAATCATCGGCGGCAAAGTCCACCAGAGTATCTACGCCCTCATCAAGATCATTAAAGACAATACTATCCGGGCCAACGCCACCAATCATGAGATCTGCCCCAGGACCCGCAATCATCAGGTCGTTGCCATTTCCACTCTGGAGGGTATTATCACCGCCAACGCCCACTAGAACATCATTGCCAAATCCACCAAAAAGCCGATTAGGATTCTCATTACCCAGGATGGTGTCATTGCCAAAGGAGCCTTCAACATTATTGAAGTTGGTGACGGTGACCTCATCATTTACGGTTTGGTCGTCCTCGTTATCTAAATCCACCCCTACTGGGGTTGACAGCACTAAGGTGTTGTTTCCTTCTCGTCCATCAATCACTTGCGGTTGCGTTCTGAAAACGATCGCCGTTGCACTCGCTGTTCCGCCAGTTTCACTGACAACGGTGTAGTCAAATTGTCCTGACCCTAATTCCTCAAAGACATCATCTCCAACAAAAATAACCTCGTCGCCTTCCTGGGAAACGACGCCATTGACGCCTCCTTCAAAACTTAGGATAGAGAGTTCTCCCCCTTCAGGGTCACTGTCGTTGACGAGCAAATCACCGACATTGAGTAAAACACGATTGTCAGAGTCATAGCGGATCGTGTCATCCCCGGCGGTTCCAATGATAGTGTCAGAGGTAAGGGTGTCGTTTTCGGCAATGGGATTGACTGGCTCAGGTTCGGGTTCGGGTTCGGGTTCAGGCTCAGGCTCAGGCTCAGGCTCAGGCTCAGGTTCGGGTTCGGGTTCAGGTTCTGGCTCGGGTTGCGGTTCGGGTTCG
>P_2C_Liq_2_UnCtyDRAFT_1000034_pt1 | contig 33366 bp, 25 predicted proteins | sample Pon2CUnioCityCA_FD_10236 | JGI IMG/M metagenome (IMG submission 10236) | reverse complement strand
GGGGCTGTCTTAGTGGGGGCGATCGCCTCCCTGATTGTCGCCCTATCCCTACTCATTCCACCCCTGTGGACTCGTCTGTCCTCCCTACTGGGCTAATCTAATCCCCCTATCTTCCCCCTAGACTCCATGATCATCGTCATCGACAATTACGACAGCTTCACCTACAACCTCGTTCAATACCTCGGAGAACTCGGACAAACCCTAGCCGTCGCTGCCGAGATTCAGGTCTATCGCAATGATTGCATCAGCATTGAGCAAATTCGTCAACTCAATCCCGATGGCTTAGTCATTTCGCCCGGTCCCGGTCGTCCTGAAGATGCTGGGGTGTCCTTGGCGGTGATTGAGGAGTTGGGGCCAACCTTGCCTATTTTGGGAGTTTGTCTGGGCCATCAGAGTATGGGCCAGGTGTTTGGCGGTCAGGTGGTCGCAGCGGGGGAACTGATGCACGGGAAAACCTCCCCCATCTACCACAACAATCAGGGTGTATTTGCGGGTTTAGAGAACCCTTTTACCGCAACCCGCTATCATAGTCTGGTCATTGATCGCGCCACTTGTCCCGAGGTCTTAGAGATCACCGCCTGGGTCGAAGATGGCACGATTATGGGCGTGCAACATCGTGAGTATCCCCATATTCAAGGGGTACAGTTTCATCCAGAGAGTATTTTGACCGGATCGGGGAAAGCGTTGTTGCATAATTTCTTGGTGAGTCTCAAACAGGCCGCAATGGTCTAAATATCATGCTATGAAACGGCGACAACTGATTCGGTATTTGCAAATGGGGGCGATCGCCACCACCGTCACAGGCTTAGCTGGGAGAGGGTTGGCCCAATCCCCAACTCAAGGGCGATTGGAAATTGAATTTCTCGGTCACACCTCGTTTCGCTTTACCGGTGGAGGCCGGCGGGTTCTCACCAATCCCTTCCGGCCGGGAGGCTGTACGGCGGGTTATCCCGCACCCAATGTTGAGGATACCGATGTAGTTCTCGTCAGCAGTTTTCTCCTCGATGAAGGGGATATTGAGAATGTCCCGGAGAGTAAATTGCTGTTTGAGTCAGGCATTTTCCAATTGCAAGGGATGCGCTTTGAGGGGATTCCCATCGCCCACGATCGCCTCAATGGACGGCGTTTTGGCACGAACATGATGTGGCGTTGGCAACAGGGAGGTCTCAATGTTGTCCATCTTGGCGGCGCGGCGGCCCCTATCAGCAATGAACAGCGGATTCTCCTGGGCCGTCCTGATATCGCCTTGATTCCCGTCGGCGGAGGCGATAAAGCCTATAACCCTGAAGAAGCTAAAGCCGCGATTAACCGCCTCAATCCTCGTATCGTTATCCCGACTCATTACCGCACTCGCGCCGCTGATGACGACACCTGTGATATTCAGCCCCTCGATGACTTCCTGGCGATTATGGAGGGAACCCCAATCCGTCAACAAGCTGATAACCGGATTGTTCTAACGCCTAATGATCTCCCCGAGGGCGATCGCCTCATGCTTGTTCTGACTCCTCCCCTGTTGTAACCCGTCAACTCATTTCCATGTCCAATCTCTACCTCTACGCCCAACGTCGCCAACAACTCCTGAGTAAACTCAATCAGGGAACCGCCATTTTTAGAAGTGCACCCATGGCGGTGATGCACAACGATGTGGAATATACCTTCCGCCAAGATAGTGACTTTTTCTATCTCACCGGCTTTAACGAACCCGAAGCCGTGGCAGTTCTGGCACCCCATCATGATGAGCATCAGTTTATCCTCTTTGTCCGTCCCAAGGACTTAGAACGGGAGATTTGGACGGGTTATCGCACTGGGGTTGAGGCGGCCCAGGAGCGATATGGGGCGGATATTGCCTATTCCATCGAGGAACTCGACGAGAAGCTACCGGAGTACCTCAAGGGGGGCGATCGCATCTACTACCACCTCGGACGAGACGAAGCCTTCAACAATCGTATCCTCCGTCATTGGCGTAAACAACTAGCCCTCTACCCCAAACGAGGAACTGGTCCCATCGCCCTCGAAGATCCCAGCCCCCTCCTCCATCCCCTGCGGCTGGTGAAAACCCCCGAAGAACTACAACTGATGCGCCAAGCGGCCGACATCGCCGTGGACGCCCATAACCTCGCCCGCGACATCGCCCAGCCCGGACGCTACGAGTACGAAGTGCAAGCGGAGATGGAACGGCTGTTTACCCTCCACGGGGGAAGTCCCGCCTATCCCTCCATTGTCGCCTCTGGCGGCAACGCCTGCATTCTGCATTATGTCGAAAACACCCGTCAGATGGAAGAGGGCGATTTACTCCTCATTGATGCCGGGTGTTCCTATCAGTATTATAACTCAGATATTACCCGAACGTTTCCCATTTCTGGTAAATTTTCCCCAGAACAAAAAATTATTTATGAACTGGTTTTAGAAGCCCAAAAACAGGCGATTAGCAAAATTGCCCCCGGTATTCCCTACAATGAACATCACGATACTGCTGTTCGCGTCATTGTTGAAGGCTTACTCGACCTCGGCTTACTCTCGGGAGACCCCGATGAACTCATTGAAGCCGAACAGTATAAACCCTTCTATATGCACAAAACCGGGCATTGGCTAGGCTTAGATGTCCATGATGTTGGGGTTTATCAACATGGAGAAGACAACTGGCATATTCTGCAACCTGGAAATGTCCTCACCGTCGAACCGGGAATCTATATTTCGCCCTACCTGAAACCCGCCAGCCGAGAAGTGGATGAAATCACCATTGAACAGCCTCCTGTTGACCCCAAATGGCATGGAATTGGGGTAAGAATTGAAGATGATGTCCTCGTGACTGAATCCGGGTGTGAAATTCTAACCGCTGGCGTTCCTAAATCCGTGGATGCTATGGAACGATAATGACCTGTAACTAATGCCCTATCCCGCCTTTAACGTCCTCCTTTTCTATCAACCTCCGGGGTCGGTTCATCGTCCGACCATTATTTCCGAGAATGAGATTTTATGTGGGGCATCGTTCAAAACCGAGTATCGATTTAATCGACTCAAACAACTCGAAGCCCCCATCGGAACTTATGATATTGCCCCTCTCATTGCCCAAATTCCGGCAGTTCAATATCCTGAATTAGTGGTGGTTCGGGCGGACGCCACTCGTTTGAACTTTCCCACGAACTTAAGCCTTTTAACTTGTCCTAAATTACTCATTGTCGGGGATACTCAACATTTAGAAACCCCCATCCGCACCCTGACCGACTATGCCGTTCAGGAAGGCTTCGATTTCGTGATGTCTGACCATAAACGGCAGCATCTTCATTTTTTCCAAGAAGCGGGCTGTAAAAACGTATTTTGGCTGCCTGGCTTCAACATTTACCCTCACCCTCAACCCCCTTGTCCTCATCCAGAGTATCCGGTGTCATTTGTCGGACAAATTGGCCCCCGACATCCCTATCGGTATTACATTCTCGATGAGATGACCACTCGGGGAATCCCCCTAGAAACCTTTAGCGGCAGTCAGGAGAAAGCGGCTGAAGTCTATGCTAAAAGTCAAATCAACCTCAATGTGAGTCTCAATGGAGACTTAAATATGCGCGTATTTGAGGTGTTATCAAGTGGCGGATTTTTGCTCACGGATAGCCTTAAACCGGAGGCGGGATTAGAGGCATTATTTGAGGTTGGTAAACATCTGGAAACCTATGAGAGTAAGGCAGATTTATATCAGAAAATACAGTATTACTTAAACCATCCAGAGTTAACGCAACAGATAGCAAAAGCCGGTTCTGATTTGTTTTGGCAACAGCATCATCCAGAACAGAAGGTTCAACAGCTTTTAGACCATCTTCAAGGTCGTTTGTTGCCGAATTTCTATCAAGCGACCTCTGATTTACGCAGTCAGTTTGTGACCAGTATTGATACAGGCGATCGCCATCAGCATATTGCCTTTTATGAGTATATCCAAGAACAGCATCGGCAAATTCCTAAGTTAAATCTCATCATTTGGGGAGAGAGTGACCCCCGCTGGATTGCTGATGTCGTAGATTTATCTCGCTTACAAGTCTATTGGGTGTCTCCGCATCGAAACTCTGCTGTATCGTCTCAACTCTTAGAATCCTGTCAATTGGGCGATCGCATTGAATATCTTGCCCCCTCAGATATCGCCCAACATCCCGAATTTCGGGAACTCTCCACGGACAATCTCAGCCATCAAACCATTTTGGTGGTCGATATTCAGCAATTCAAGACGGGACAGTTAATTCCTCTCCTAAAATCCCTACTGGCCCATACCTTAGTCTTAACCTGTCCCCAAGGTTTCCCAAGTCCTGACTTGCTAGAGTCCTTAAATCAGGAACTGTTTCAATACTACTTCTTTCAGGTTTCCTTTGACCCTCTTGCGTATCGTCTCAATGTTATTACGCAATTTAACCCGAGTTTTAAGTTTCTCTTAGATATCATTGACAACTATCACAAGAATCCGGGCGATCGCCAAGCCCTCTATCTCGTCCGACAACTGCGGAAAGCCGTCACCCAACAATGGCTAAATCTCGCCTATAGCGAACTCTGTGACCAAATTGATGGACAACTCGGAGACCTCCATTCAGCCCTCCTAGAGAGTCCCTTACGCCAAGACACTCTCGACGAAGACGACCGAAGATTTTTCGAGAAACTCAAACAACTCTTTAGTCCCAAAACCCCAGAAAGTCGTCTTTCCCAAGCCTTTCTCGCCGCCACCCTCTACGGCTACCCCCATCAATTCCCCGTTCCCTATCACGACCTCCCCGTTCCCGGTTGGCTAAACGAATTTCTCCTAACCTACGTCTTATCCACACCGCGAATTTTTCAAGACCCCGGAGATGTAGAAAAATATCACCATCACCTAGAGAATTGGCTTAGCTATCTGCATCAAAACATCTTCAATCATCCCAATAGTCCCAGTTGGGAAGCCGTGAACGAAGTCTTTGCCGAACGGGCGAATTTAACGCCTTTATATTTCAGTCAACGCAGTCCTTTGCGGCTACAAAAAAAACGGGCCGACCTTCTCGAACAAATCCTCTACCAACAGCGATCGCCCCTCAGTTATAAAGTTCCTCCCCGTCCCCCCCGGACCAAAATTCGCCTCGGGGTTCTCGCCAACAACTACAGAGACAACCCCCAAACCCACTACAACTTAGCCTGTATCAAAGACCTCGATCGCAGTCAATTTGAAATTTACCTCTATAGCCTCCAGATTACAAAAGAAACCTACGAAAACTACTGCTGGAATTACGCCGACGAAGTCGTTCCCCTCGGTCATCTGAACCTCTTGCAACGAGTCCACAGCATCCGTTCCGACGACCTCGACATTCTGCTAATTGGCAGTAACCTCGTCACCCGGTCATCCCCCCTCACCTTCCTCTGTAGCTATCGTCTGGCCCGCCATCAGATTACCAACCTCTCCTGTTTAACCACCACCGGAATGCGGCATATCGACGCCTACATCGCCGGAACCCTCACCGCCAACCATCCCATCGACCATAGCGAAACCCTCCTCACCCTAGAGGGGTCAGGCCTCTGTTTTGACCTTCCCCAAGACAAACCCGAGTTAACCATCAAAATCGAGCGATCGCAGTGGCATCTCCCCGAGAAGACCACCGTCTTCATCTCAGCCGCCCATTTCCGAACCCTCCACCCCGAAATCCGCCAAACCTGGGCCAAACTCCTCGCCGAGACGCCCAACAGCATCCTCGTCCTCCATCCCTTCGGCGACGACTGGACGCAACATCCCGAACTAGAAATGCCCTTTTTCCGGCAAATGCAACAAGTTTTGCAACAGCATCAGGTGGCCTTAAAGCGATTGTTGTTCGTCAAATCCCTCCCCAGTTCCAGCGACCTCCACTATCTCCTGCAACAAGCCGACATTTACCTCGACAGCTTCCCCCACTCCCAAGCCAGCAGCGTCCTCCATCCCCTACAACTCAGTCTCCCCCTCGTCACCCTAGAAACCAAACAACGCCCTCTCTGTCAAGGGGCCGCCCTCCTCCGAGAACTCGGACTCCATCACCTCGTCACCCAAACTCCCGAAGCCTACCGACAACTGGCCCAAAAACTAGCCGAGAATCCCAACTTACGACAACAAACCCAACAGCAACTCCAAGACAAAATGGCCACCTCGCCTCCGTTCCTCAATACCCAACAATTCGCCCAAAACCTCACCCACCTCTACCAAAACCTCCTATAGAAACAGTCTATCGCCTGTTCCCTATTCCCTGTTCCCTATTCCCTGTTCCCTTCTTACCTCAAAACACGACCACCGACTCGCCCCTAGCCCGCCTCATCCAATCCGCTACCAATTGCTTTCGCTGTTCCCGCAACTGGATATCAAAATAACTCTCAAAGATTGTCTGAACAATGGGTAAAGCCGGCTTAGGGTAGGCAATTCCTGCTAGACCTGCGAGAACATCATAGGAGATGAAATACGGTTCTGGAATAGCAACAACGGGTAGGCTAGTATAGCCTAATTCCACAAGGGCGATCGCCCGATGCTTTCCTCCTTCAATATAAAATAAAAAATCATTGTCTTTGAGCAAAAAATATCCGCAAATATGAAGATTGGGATAGCCAAACTTATCAGGATTATATCCATTTTCCCGAATCGATTGAATGAGCTTTTTTAATCGATATTTTTCATATTCAAGTTTCTCAACACTGACTGGGCCAAGATGTTGATTTTGACCATACTTACGTTCTTTTACATCTAATTTTGACTCAACATCAAAGTGCCAAGGAAGTTCAAGTGAATGCCAAAACCGTTTATCTAATCCCAACGTTAAAGCTTCCAGTGTATTGCTGGGTTGATAATTTCGATAGAACTCATCCATACTTTGGTTAACGTCAAAAAAATTGAGCAATGGATGTTCACCTTTTGCGTACCGCCAACCATAGCCCCAAACACATTTTTCAATCGGAACATTGAAATAAAATTCATGAGAATTACAAGCAATGGCTAGCAAGCCAATACCTTTAACTGTAATTGGCTGACCCTGTTGATAGAGTTTTCTGGGTTTTTGATATTCCATAAGTTGAATCGGTAGATTTTACGCTCTTTTCATCCAATCCGCCAAATAGGAAATTCTTCGTTGTCGTAACGTGTTATCAAAATAACTTTCAAATATCTCATACACTGTTGGCATTACAGTCGCGGGATAGGCGACTTGCGATAACAGTTCAAGATGTTGATATGAAATTAAGCGTGGCATTCGTGGCACAAAAATGTTAAATGTTACCGGTAAACTTGTATAGCCCAATTTTGACAATGCGGCGGCTTCATGTTTACCTGCGGTCACATGAAAAACAAAATCATTGTCATGTATCATAAAGTACCCCCAAATTGGGCTATATATTCCATTTTTTAACTGATAATCTCCCGTTTGAATTGAGGTAAAAACCTGTTGTAACTTATTTTTTTCTAACTCAAGCCTATTCGAACTTAGTGGACCAACTTGGCTGCTGAGTTGATTATGGCAAAGTTTAATCGCGTTAGAGTCAACACAATCTATCTGACAACGCCAAGGTAGAGTTAAAGAGTTCCATCCACCGTCACTAGGCTCAAACGTAAGAGCTTCTAAAGCACTTATAGGTTGATAGTTTTGGTAAAANTTATCTAAGTTATGATGGTCATNATATACATGATAAAAAGGATTTTCGTCCGCAGTGAATCGCCAGCCATAACCCCAGACACACTTTTTAATTGGAACCTGAAACGCGAATTTATACGCATCACGAGCTAAAGATAAAAACCAAGCATCTTTGATATTGATGATACTTCCATTGTTGTAAAGAAGTTTAGGCAAAAAATTATAATTTAGGCTCATTATTTATATTATTAAAAATCCTGAAATCTATCTTAAAATCATAGATTATTAAATCATGAATTATTATCACAAGACACAGGTTCACACATCAGATTCTAATCGTGCCAACTCAAGCCACTTCGATAAACAATTGATACGACGTTGACGTAAAGACCCATCAAAATAGCCCTCAAAAATTTCTTGAACCACCCCTCGCTGATTCGCATCATACGCAACCCCCGCCAAAAAATCCAGATGCCAAGGACTCACCAGGCGCGGCATTCGTGGCACAATCGAGGTAAAGGTTGCCGGTAACGTTTGCGACCCTAATTCTACCAAAGCCGCCGCTCGATGTTGTCCATTGACCACTAAAAAGCGAAAATCCTGGTCATTGACCAAAAAATAACCGAAAATATGTTGGTCTGGCGACGCATAATAACTGGTCATATAACCCATCGTCCGAATCGATTGCAGCACCTCCCGCAGCCGAAACTTCTCTAAATTTAGTCGTTCCAAACTCACCGGGCCACAGTGAGGGCGACCATGTTCTGGTCCTAACTTATTTTCTCCAGAAAACGGTTTCACCTCAACCTCCGCTCGCCAGGGAGTTTCCAAAGAATCCCAACCTTGAGCCGTATTCTCTAAGGTTAAGGCTTGTAAGCAGTTTTGAGGGCGAAAGTGAGTATAAAACTGGTCTAAACTCGCTTCACACTGAAAAAAAGCATTCAGAGGGTTTTCCCCTTTCCCATAATGCCAGCCATAGCCCCAGATACACTTTTCAATGGGAACCTGGAAATAATACTGATACGCATCCCGTGCCATCGTCAAGAGTTTGACATCATCCAACTCAATCGGTTTCCCTCGGCGATACATCTCCAGATGATGGGAATCATCTAATATCTCTTGCATCCGTGGATTCTCGATTGGATTGAGCATGACAAAGGTTTTAGAGATTAAGGTTTTAGAGATTAAGGTTTTAGAGATTAAGGTTTTAGAGATTCAAGAACAAGGAATTTATCACATATTCACAACATAGAGGACAGCCCCCAGTCCAGAATGTCTCTAGGATAATAGAGAGAACGTGAATGTGGGGGCTGCAACTCGTAGATGCACAGAGTATCCCTAATTAAAACAAGGTAACTGGGTCATTGCTAATGGCTTCAGTGGTCACCAAGTCATTGGCCACCGTGCCACCCACATCACCACCCAAGTTTACACCCGGTAAACGCGCGATGAGTTTGGCACCACCTTGGACACCCAGGTAGAGTCCTTGTGCTTCCACATCGAAGAAGAGTTGACCTTCTTGGCTGAAGTCAACAGCCGTTAAGTCAGCGGCTGAGGTTGCACCAATAGCGAAGGCTTCATGGAAATAGCCATCGTTATTGAGTACATTGTCAAAATCACCGTAGGTCGTACCACCGTTCGGCCACCCGAACCATCGGCAATCACACCATAAAGCGCACCGCGACTGCGGAACAACTTAACAGTCTCAGAGGTGACACTAAACTTACTGCTTTCAAGGACAATTTTATCCCGGCCGACCTGGAAGTTATTGAGGGTATCAATCCCCACAGCCCCCGAGAAGACCCCTTTGGTGAAGGTGGTCCCGCTTGGTGCGCCATCAGCACTGGTTCCATTGGCGCCGATAAACTGACCATTGCTACCAACAAGCAGGTTACTGGCACTCAACCCGGTTCCGACACTGATGTCTGAGGTTGCATTCGTCCCCAAGCTCAGGAAGCTGCCGGATTGGAAGGAACGGAACGACTTCTGCAATGTGAAGCCGGTTTCAAAGGCAGAACGGAAGAGAACGCGGTTGTTGCCCCCTTTACCCAAGTCAATCAAGTCACCATTGCTGATGCCTGAGAAATCTAGGGCAACCTTAGAGGCCTTCGCTCCCTGAATTTGGAACCCATTGTAGGTGCTGCCCGATTCCTCAAACTGGACGCCACCGCCATAGATGACATCATTGCCAATACCGGCGGTAATGATATCGCCAAAGCCTGCCCCTTGCATGACGTTGTTCCCGCCGCTGACGCTGATGTTCAGACTGACGGAAACAGAACTACTGAAGGAGGCACTGCTACTGAAGCCGAGAACGTCATTGCCCTCGCCGCCGGTAAGAGAAATGGCCTGTTGTTCTCCTTCGGGATTGCCCTCGGCATCCAGAACCGCACTGAGGTCATTTAGAACGATGCGGTTGTTGCCCGATAAGGCCGTGAAGCTGGCTCCCGAGTAAGCCAAACCAATGTTGACACTGCTGGAGATACCACCGACGAGGATTTGACCGCCTTGGAAGACGTTGGTGACGTTGATGCTGGAGGATTCACTTTGGCTGAAGTCAAAGATACCTCCTTGACCTAGGGTGAGGGCTGTCAAGGTGTTTTTACCCTGACCCGCTTTACCGGCCTGAATCCTACCAAAGACGGAACCACTGATGTTGAATTCATTTTCACCGCCACCGAAGGTCATGACCCCGGTTTCGGAGATACAGTCAGAGCCAGAGAGATTAACGGTATTGTTGCCGTCACCAGCCGTGACGTTCCCGCTGACCGTGCTACCGACATCAATCGTGTTGTCACCATCGCCGGCATCGACGCTACCTGAGACGTTACCCAAGTCAAAGAAATCGTCACCACTGCCGGTTTTCGTGACTCCCGAGGCATCGTCGGTAATCTCAATGAAGTTGGAACTGTTGCCAGTGCCGGTGGTGACACCGCCAGTTTTCAGGGAGACGGCGCGATTTTGCTCACCGGTGAAGAAGAAGTTTCCATCTCCTTGCACCACGTCTTGAGCGCCAACGGTGACAGCAATGTCACTATTGCCTGCATTGATACCGATATAGGTGTTGACACTGGCACCGGAGAGGTCGGCTTTGATGTACTGGTTGGCGGTGAACATGAAGGTGTTGTTGCCACCCGCACCTTCGGGACCACCGATGAGGGTGTCGCCGGAGCCACTTTCGCTGGCATCGATGGTGTCATCTCCAGCGCCTCCCATGAGGACGTTGTTACTGGCTTCTCCTTCGGCTAGTTCAATGTCGCCCAATTTAGCTACGAGGAGATTGTCGCCGGCATCACTACCGGTGGCGAAGTCGTTCGCACCGCGCAGGGTATTACCGACTCCAATGCCGATAACGGTGTTGTTGCCGAAGTCGCTCTTGATGTTAGGGTTGTCGCCCCAAAATTCCGAGTCGCTGCCGGCCATCATGATGGTGTCATCCCCTTTGTCTCCAAAGGCTTTGATTTGTGCTGGAAGGGGTAATCCAGGGCCGCCGGTTCCCATGAGAACGTCGTTACCAACGCCACCAAATAGGGAGACGCCGATGCCAACATTGATGCCGATGGCCAAACTGTCTTTTCCTTTGTTGCCAAAGAGTTGGTGATTGTCGCCGCCGGCAACATAGAGGTAGTCATCTCCGGCGTCACTGCCGTCAAAACTAGCCTCAAAGTTGGCGTCACCGATGAGGATGGCCCCATCGGCTTGACTGCCTTGAACGGCGAGACTGTCTGAGCCTAAACCACCTCCGAGGATGGGGTTGTCGGCGGTACTGTCGCTGCCAACGGCCACTTGGTCGTCTTCTTGTCCACCGTAGAGGCTATCGGGACGCTCGATACTGACCGACAGGAGGCTATCGAGACCGGTGTTGCCAAAGAGGTAGTTGTTGCCTTCGGGGCCGCCGGTGATGTTGTCATTGCCGCCACGGCCGGCTATGGTGTCTCCGCCAACGACACCTAGGAGGGTATCGCTGCCGCCACCGCCGACGAGGATGTTTTCGCCACCTTCGGAGATGAGGATATTGTCGCCATCGTCGGGGCTATCTTCCATGTCGCTGCCGCCAAAGAGGGTGGCACCGCTTTCTCGGGAGATGAGGTAGTCGTCCCCGGTATTGCCAAGCATTAAACCCTGGCCATTTTCGTTGACCAGGGTATCGTCGCCGGGGTCGCCGAAGGCAATGTCACCGATGCCACGGCTGCGAATGTAGTCGTCCCCGGCGTTACCGAAGAGGGTGCTACTGGGTTCGCTGGCGTTTAAGGCACTGAAGATGGTGTCATCTCCTTCTAGTCCGTCAATTACACCAACGGCAGTTCCTTCGAGGAGGTTATCGCCTTCGTCCCCAAGGAGAAGGTTGTCGGGATTGTCTAGGATTGTAGTCACAAGGTTTCATCCTTACTAAGGTGTAGATGGACGGCCCTGCAAGGACTAAACGGAGTTTAGACCTGGGCATCTCCACCACCAGCACCAGCGATGGTTTGTACCTGTCGATGAGTGAGGAGGGGCCTGCCACTCTAGTCGTTTTTTCCGGATTAAGGGTTCCCGACTTGAATATATGGCGGCCCCATATCTCTTATCCCTGATTGCCCGAAGAGGGCGTACTACTTGCGCTAGATCTAGTTGTGCTAGATCTAGGTTTTGGGTTGCTAGTCAATGTGAATCTGAACGGGAATGCGCATATATGAGCCTCGGGGATCGTTATAGGTGGAGAGTTCGTCGAGTTGGGTGGCTATGTCTTGACGGAGTGTTTCTAGGGGTTCGGGTAGCACGACTTGGGTTGGGGAACCGAAAAGGTCTTCTAAGAAACGTTCGGGAAAGGGTTTGGTTTGGGGATATTCTCGAAGGGTCCAGTCGTCTCCGAGTTCTGCGGTTTCGGCGGCAATATCGATCGCCGTCTGCAACCCCCCGAGGCGATCGACTAATCCGGCATTTTCGGCGGCCACGCCAGACCAAATTCGACCTTGGGCAACGGACTGAACTTGGTCGAGAGGAAGGTCTCGCCAGGTGGAGACTTCTGTGATAAATTCTTGATAAATTTGGTTGATAAATCGCTCTAAAACGGCGAGTTCTTGGGGGGTTTTAGGACGAGAAATGGTTTGGGCGTTAGCTAGTTCGGAGGTTTGTACGACATCCCAATTCAAGCCCACGGTTTCGCTGAGATCTTCGATGTTAAAAAACACGCCAAAGACCCCAATTGAGCCGGTGAGGGTGTTAGGTTGGGCTACAATTTCGTTGGCGGCCATGGCAATCCAATAGCCTCCTGAGGCGGCGACGTTGCCCATAGAAACGATGACTGGCTTTTCTTCGCGCAGTAGTTCGAGTTCTTGTTTGATGACGTCTGAGGCGATCGCACTCCCCCCAGGACTATTAACACGCAAAACTACGGCTTGAACATCATCGTCAAACCGTAGTTCTCGCAGTTGACGCGCGAGACGATCGCCTCCAATTTGACGAAGTTCTCCTTCTCCATCAACAATTGGACCCTCGGCATAGATTAGGGCAATTTGCTGATCGCTCTCCATTGCCCCCCTCTGACTGTCACGGGGATCGAGGGCTTGAATGTAGGTGGCCAGATTCACGGATTCAAAGGATTCATCGACATCGCTGATGTTGCTAAGTTCCCGTAGGCGATTACGAATTTCCTCACTCTCGGCCAGGCGATCGACAACGCCTTGAGACACGGCCTCTTCGGCGAGTAAAATTCCTTGGTTATCGGCAATAGTTTGTAAGTTCTCGGGGGTTAATGACCGCTGTTGACTCACAATATCTAAAATGTCAGTCCAGACATCTCCTAAATAAGCCTGAAGTTGCTCGCGGTTTTCATCGCTGTACTCACGACGCACTAAGGCTTCTCCGGCGGATTTGTAAGCCCCCATACGGACAACCTGAACCCCAACGCCAAGTTGTTCAAAGGTTCCGGCTAAAAATGCGGTTTCTGCACTGAGGCCATTAAAGATGGCGGCGCCAAGGGGGGCGATGGACAGTTCTGTGGCGATTGAGGCTAGATAATATTCTCGTTCACTCCAATCGCGATCGTGGGCAATAATCGGCTTACCGGTTTCGCGAAATTTCGCTAAGGCCTCTCGTACATCCCGTAGGTTGGCATAAGTAGTTGGCATATCTCCCGGTGTCCCTTTGAGATAGAGTCCGGTGATGCGATCGTCGTTGCTGGCCGCTTCTAAGGCCTCGACAACATCTAAGAGGGCCAAGCTTTGTTGACTCGCTCCCTCTAAGGCTTGTTGCAAGGCTTGGCCGGGGCTGATTAGGGCGCGACTGTCTTGGATATTCAAGCCCAAATCTAACACCAGAATTGAGTCTTCCTTCACCTCGGGGCCGCGAGGGGCTAGTAAGGAAGCGGTGATGAGTAAAATGGCTAACCCTCCAACGCCAATGACGGAAAAGAGAATCAGTCCGGCGACTGTCGCAACAACATTTTTGAGAAAATCACGCATGACGTTGGCGGTCAGAGTAAAGTGCTGCCCTTATTTTAGGTTCATTTTAGGGTGTCTAAGCTATTGCTGTGCTGTAAATCCGCTATCGTGCGGTTGCCGGTGCAAAATAAGACGGTGGCTAGTTCGCTGTTGAGTAATTCCACCAGTTGATTGAGGGTGTCCGGGGAGTCGGCGGCGGCTTTGAGAAAAGGGGTCGCCAGTCCCGCTAAGTCAGCCCCCAGGGCGAGGGTTTTAGCGATATCTAAGCCGTTACGTAAGCCCCCTGAGGCAATCAGGGGAATCTCGGGAGCCTGCGATCGCACTTGCACGAGACAGTCAGCGGTGGGAAGGCCCCAATCGGAGAATAACGCCCCTAAACGACGTTGGCGGATATCTTGGGCGCGTTTTCCCTCGACGTTAGCCCAGGAGGTTCCCCCAGCCCCGGCTACATCGATCGCCTGAACTCCAACGTCAATTAAGCGTCGCGCCATCTCCCCAGAAATACCATTGCCCACTTCTTTGGCAATCACTGGAATGGGAAGTAAGTAGCATAGTCTTTGTATTTTGTCAAGTAGTCCTTTGAAGTTTTGGTCTCCTCGACTTTGTACGGCTTCTTGGAGGGGGTTAATATGCAGAATCAGGGCATCGGCTTCGAGCATGGCGATCGCCCGCTGACATTGGTCTACGCCATAGCCATAATTCAACTGCACCGCGCCGAGATTGGCAAATAGGAGAACATCGGGGGCCTGCGATCGCACATCAAAGGTATGACTAAGATCCGGGTTTTCCACCGCGACCCGTTGCGATCCCACCCCCATCGCCAACCCTTGAGCTTGAGCCACTTCTGCCAAGCGTTGATTGATCAGTTTAGCCTGTTCGGTTCCCCCCGTCATCGAGGAAATCAACAAGGGTGAACCTAGAGATTTACCTAAAAATGAAGTGCCCAGGTCAATCTCGGCTAAATCCAGTTCCGGTAAACAGCAATGACGGAAGCGATAGTGTTCTAACCCAGTACGAGTCTCTCGGAAGTCTACATCATCTTCGAGGCAAATACGAAGATGATCGGCTTTGCGGCTCTGGGTTTGCTCGGACTCTGAGGGGTTAACAGTCATTGCGATCGCAATTGAGTAACAAAAGAGGTCTAAATTAGGATAACGTATAGATTTGTAACCTCAACCTCTTTTTATAACTGCGTAATAGCCGATGATTATCATTGACGAAAAAAGCATTGTTAAGGAATATTTCAATACGACGGGTTTTGACCGCTGGCGACGAATTTATGGTAAGGACGAGGTCAATAAAGTCCAGCTGGATATCCGAGAAGGACACCAGCAGACCATTGATAAAGTCGTCGGTTGGTTGTCGGCCGATGGCAATCTGGGTCAATTGACCATCTGCGATGCGGGGTGTGGTGTAGGCAGTTTGAGTTTGCCCCTAGCCGAAGCAGGAGCGACGGTTTACGGCAGCGACATCTCGGAGATGATGGTGACGGAAGCCCAGGAACGCGCTCAGGCTCAACTGAGTGACAGCTCTCGCGTCAAGTTTGAGACTCGGGATCTCGAAGAAATTTCTGGCAACTTCCACACCGTCATCTGCCTCGATGTGCTGATCCATTATCCTGATGACAAGATGGATGAGATGCTCTCCCACCTCTGTTCTCTGGCTGAATCACGGGTGATCTTGAGTTTTGCCCCCAAAACCCCCTGGCTCACGGTTTTGAAGAAAGTCGGTGAACTCTTCCCTGGACCGAGTAAGACGACTCGCGCCTATCAGCATCGTGAAGCGGATATTCTGGCAATCTTTGCTAAAAATGGCTTCCAACCCGCTCGCACGGAAATGACCAGCACTCGCTTCTATTATTCCCGTTTGGTGGAGTTGGTGCGGGGTTAGAAGTTTTAATCTCACTCGTGTCACGGCTGAAGCCGTCAGCCGTGACACGGGGGCTAGGCGGCTCTGTCGCCTGAGAGCGGGAGGCAGAGCCTCCCAAGGGACGTTCCCAGGCAGAGCCTAGGAACGAGGAAATATCTTCTGTTCCCCGTTCCCCGTTCACTATTCACTATTCACTATCCCCTATTCCCCTAAGGCATTGTGATAGATCACCTGGGTGGGATAGGCGAACTCGATACCTGCGGCTTCAAAGCGACGCTTGAGTTCCAGGTTGATTTGCTGTTGGGCATCCATGTACTGGGTGAAGTCGCTGCTGTTGACGTTGTAGACGACTTCGTAGTCAAGGCTGAAATCCCCGTAGGCTAGGAAATGAGCGCGATCGAAGGTGATGGTTTCGATGGGGTCGATGATGTCTTGGATGATTTGGGGAATTTTTTCGAGCTGTTCGACGCCGGTTTCGTAGGTGACACCGAGTTTGAAGACGATCCGACGGGTTTGCATATGCTTGTAATTGCGGATGCGAGATCCTGTGAGATCGGTGTTGGAGATGACCAGTCGCTCGCCGCTTAAACTCTTGAGACGAGTGGTTTTAATGCCGATGTATTCAACGGTTCCGATGAAGTCGCCCACGATGATGAAGTCTCCTAACTCGAAGGGGCGATCGAAGACAATGGAGAAGTAGCTAAAGAGGTCTTGTAGGAGTCCTTGGGAGGCTAGGGCGATCGCAATCCCCCCAATCCCTAAACTGGCAATCATGGCTGAGACATTAAAGTTGAGATTGTCCAGCAGGAAAATAAAGCCGATCGCCCAAACTACGACTCGGATGGCAGGGATGAGAGAATTGAGGGTTGGCTGGATATTGGGGTTGTTTGCCTTGATCCCATATAGGATTAAGCCATATTGAATCACGGAGACCACGAAACGAATGCCAATGACCGTGAAGGCGATCGCCCAGACCCCGTCTAAGAGTCGGTCTAGAATTGGATGTAGGGTTAACCCATTGAGGGCAACGTAAAAAATCCCTAAATAGAAGATCGGGATCAACGCTCGTTCAATAATTTTAATTAGGCTATTATCTAAACTCGCGTCAGTTTGTCGCAACCATTTTTTAATTCTACCCAAAACAAGGTTGGCGACAATTTTAATGACGATCAAGCCAATAATAATAATTGCCAAGGCAATCAAATAATCTAAGACCTGATTGCCGAGAAATTCTTGTTGGCTGAATTGACCTAACATTTCTGTAAATTCTGTTGACATAAAGTTCATTCGGATGTATGTCAAAAATTGTTGACATTTAGATTTTCTCCCCGGTCAGTCAAAGGGCGCGATCGCCTAATTAACGGCTTCGACAGAGTCATCAAACGCTTATCCAGAGAGATTTAGAGACTTTCAGCGATTGCCTCAATGCTGATTCGGGACAAAGGTGTTGTACATTGTTAGTACAACATACCGATGGTGTATAATACAATAGACCACACTAAAGCGTGCTTGTCACTCAGGAAAAACCTCAGATTATGGATACAACACAGGAACGAAAGCTGGCATCTTATCTTGCAGTAGGCGAGAAGTCTGTTGAGTTTTCGATGTCTCTACCGCTACGGATAAAGCGGTCTCTCTCGACGTCTGTTGATCTCCTTTTCGATGTCTTGCACCAAATTGAACGGAATTTAGAAACTCCATAACGGGTAATTTTTAGCCACTCCGACCTCCTTACCAACCGGTAGTAAGGACGATCAGCCGTGGCCAAACATCAGAGTTTATAGACCCCTGTGGCGGGGGATATGCCAGAATCTAGCTTGGGCGATCGCCCTTCCTAATCTCCTACCATTGGGAACGCGATCTGAACCATCTTCTCCCCGGTAAGTGCGATCGCCTCCCTCAACCATTCCAACCCCCTTGATTCTCAAACAAAACCCCCCAGTAGCGACACTGGGGGGAATTTCCATGTTCAGACTAGCCGAATCTAGCGACCGATGCCCACATAGCGGAAGCCGATCGCCTCTAACTGAGTGCGATCGAGGAAATTGCGACCATCGACCATAATCGGCGTGTGCATCAGACTCGCCATCTTGGTATAGTCGAGTTCAGCAAACTGCTTCCAATCCGTCACCAAGACCAACGCATCACAGCCATCCGCAAGCCGTTCGGGATCGGTCTCGACATAGACCCCCGATAAGCCCGAGCGTAGGCCGGTTTGCGAGACAATGGGGTCATACGCCTTCACCTTCGCCCCGAGGCGATTCAGATTCTCAATCAAAACCAATGAGGGTGCATCCCGCATATCATCGGTATCCGGTTTAAAGGTTAAGCCTAACAAGCCGATGGTTTTCCCCTTGAGAATCTTCAACTCATGTTGTAGCTTCTCTAAGGCCATCAAACGCTGGCGTTGGTTCACCTCAACCGCAGACTTGAGCAATTGAGCATCATAGCCATAATCATCAGCCGTGTGAACCAAGGCTGAGACATCTTTGGGGAAACAGGAACCACCCCAACCAATCCCAGCGTTTAAGAACTTATTGCCAATGCGGGAGTCGAGGCCAATCCCTTTCGCCACCTGGGTCACATCCGCGCCAACGCGATCGCAGATATTGGCCACCTCATTAATAAAACTAATCTTGGTCGCCAAAAACGAGTTCGCCGCATACTTAATCATCTCCGCCGAACATAAATCCGTCATCACCACAGGAACCGGCGGTAGATCCTTCTCTTGCGCCACCTCACGATTGACAATGGGTGCATAGAGTTCCTGCATCATCGTCAACGCGCGATCGCTATTACTTCCCAAAACAATGCGATCGGGGTTGAACGTGTCATACACCGCCGAACCCTCCCGCAGAAACTCAGGATTACTCACCACATCAAAGTCCACCTCGATATGGTTGACCAAATCTTCCCCAGTTTTGCCTGATCCCACTAGGGCCTTTTCCCGTTCAGCAATACCATCGAGAACAATGCTACGCACCCAATCCCCAGAACCAATGGGAACCGTCGATTTATTGACAATCACCTTATAGCCTTGCTTGAGATGAGCGCCAATCCCCCGGGCCACCGCTTCTACATAGCGAGTATCACTATCTCCGGTGGGTAAAGCCGGAGTACCCACCGCAATAAACAAGATATCGCCATGATGGACTCCCGCCTCTAAGTCCGTGGTGAACTCAATGTTGCCACTTTGGATGGCGGCGGTCATGATTTCCGACAACCCCGGCTCATAAATCGGCGATCGCCCCGCCTTCATGGTTTTGACCTTTTCCTCGTTATTATCGACGCAGATCACTTCATGACCGGTGTGAGCCAAACAGGCCCCCGTCACCAAACCCACATAACCTGTACCAATCACACAAACACGCATAGCTGTTTTGTCCTTAAACCTTAAAAAAACTGTAAAAAAACGCCGCCACGACCGAGCGTTAGCAAGCTGTCGTCCACTAGCTTAGTCGCAAACTTCAGCTATCCCCAATCTGCGGCTTTTATGTCAACACACCCGGACAGTCCTAATTTACGCCAAGCCGAGGCGATCGCGGAAATCGGCAATGGTTTCCTTCAATCCCTCTTCGAGTTCAATACTCGGTATCCAACCTAACCACTCTTTAGCACGAGTGATATCCGGTTGTCGCTGTTGCGGGTCATCCTGAGGAAGTGGCTCAAACTGAATTTCCACATCAGGGTTAATCAGCCTTTGAATCGTCTGAGCCAATTGCAAGATGGTGTATTCATTGGGATTGCCGATATTCACCGGCCCAATATGCTCATCATTGTTCATCAACTTCATCATGCCGTCGATGAGGTCCGACACATAGCAAAAACTGCGAGTTTGCAGGCCATCCCCATACACCGTCAGCGGAATCCCGCGCAGCGCTTGCACAATAAAATTACTCACCACCCGTCCATCATTTTCCTGCATTCGCGGTCCATAGGTGTTGAAAATCCGCATCACCCGGATATCCACATTGTTCTGACGATGGTAGTCAAAGCAGAGGGTTTCGGCGATGCGCTTCCCTTCGTCGTAACAGGCACGGATCCCAATTGGGTTGACATTGCCCCGATAGGCTTCCGTTTGCGGGTGAACATTGGGATCGCCATAGACTTCTGANGTTGAGGCCAGCAACAATCGGGCATTGATGCGTTTCGCCAGTCCTAACATATGCAGCGTTCCCAAAACGCTGGTCTTCACCGTCTTGACCGGATTGTACTGATAATGGACGGGCGAGGCGGGACAGGCCAGATGATAAATTTGATCCACTTCAACGCGGATTGGTTCGGTAATATCGTGGCGAATCACCTCAAAATAAGGAGAATCCATCCATTGTTGGATATTGTGTTTATTTCCGGTGAAAAAGTTATCGAGACAAAGGACCTCATGTCCTTGTTCCATCAGGCGATCGACGAGGTGGGAACCCAGGAATCCCGCACCACCGGTGACTAATATTCTCATGAACCACATTGTAGGGAAAACCTGACCTCTACCGTAGCCTGCGATCGCCAAACTGTCTAGTTTCTACCTGTTCTCTGCGATCTCAGTTACCCCTCTGAGTCGTTCTACTGGGGATGGTCTTGATGCAGCACCTGATAGTGCAAAAACACCTCATCCTCGACTTGCTTAACCTCCAGCAAACGTAAACGGGGAGCGCGATCGCGAGTGAACCCCAGCCCATCCACCGGCGTTGGGGCCGCCGTTCCGCCAAAAATATAACCACAGACCGTTAGCCGAACTTCATCAATGGCCCCCAACTCAAACAAAGTTGCAATGAGATGGCCGCCTCCCAACACCGCCAGTCGTTCAATCCCCAAGTCTCGTAATTGGCTCAATCCCGCCTGCAAATCCAGCCCCCTCTCCGCCGCATTTTCCGCCGCATTTACCGTCAACAGGCGCTCAAACCCCGGCTGCGTCTGCCAAAACTTAGCTCCCTCCGTTGTGGTCAGTAGCCAGCGGGGAATCGGTTGACGAAAAAAGGGTAACGCCGGGTCAAATTTCCCCGATTCCGAACAAACCACTTGTACTGGTTGAGGGGAGGTCCCCGCCGCTTCACGAGCGGCGAGAAGCTGGGGGGATTGAAGACGCATCGCCGTTCCACCTGACCTTAAGGTGGTTCCTCCCATCAAGACCGCATCAGCCGCCGCTACAGATGCCTCTAAATGCTGATAATCCACAGAGGAACCAAAAGTCACCCCTGAACGGCCAACATCGGAAATTTTGCCATCAGCGGTCATGGCTAAAATCACAGTACTGTAGGGACGAGATCGGGGGGAAGTCAACATAGCGCCAGACCATCAAGATGAGTTAGGGGATTTCTCAGATCGTTAACGAGCCTACCGCAAAACCCCTCAAATTTTGCTCTGCCAGTCAATCCTTGACGGGTTTGAGTGATCTTCGGGTCAAGTGTCGGTTCACTCATGCGTCCCGTTAAGATTCTTGTCTTACGTAGTTTTAACTAATTCTCCCTTCTGTCTCCGTTAAAAGACCCGCTATCCTAGAAGGGGGACTCTGGATGTCAACCATCCCCAACTGCTTGCCAGCCGCTTGTCCGCTGTACTTTCTGCCTCTGCACCTCGTGTCGCTATGCGTCAATTGATGCGTCAACTCAACGGTCGTCGCTTACCCATCGCCGCCAAGCTAACGGCCACAATCGCCCTGTCAGCGATGATCAGCGTCAGTAGTGTGACGCTGTTTTCACTTCATCGTCAACGACGGGTGTACCAACAAGAACTCGAAACCCAGGCGACGCTAGTTCTGAATATGGTGTCACGGCTGGCGGCAGACTCTTTAACCCCACAGACGGAAACCACCGGCAATATGGGGGAGTCACAAGAGCAACTGCGACAGTTGCTTGAAGTACTCGATGTCGAGGACAGCCTGACTAGCGTTGTCATTTATGACCCGAACGGTCAATTGCTGTTAACTCTGCACCCCGAGGAGATGACCCAGCGCGATCGCGACTTTGGAGAGACCATCTTAGCCAGTGGAACCCCCGTGTTTGAGTGGGACCGCCAGCGTCTTCGTTCGGGCAAAACCATCGCTTCTGGGGCGCAAACCGTCGGCGCAGTGGAGTTGGAGTTCTCCATTACCGGCTTCCGTAACCGTCTCGACAACACCCGCAACAGTGCGATTTTACTCGGGGTCTTATTTACGGCGGGAGGCTTGGTGGCGGCCTTATGGGTGGGCCGTTCCATCGGTCGCCCCCTCCACGAACTGGCCCGGGCCACGCAATGGGTGGCTGAAGGGGAGTTCGATCGCGCGATGGACAACGACAGTGCCATCCAACAGTACCGCAGCCGTCCCGACGAAATTGGCGGTTTGGCCTCGGCCTTTGCCCGCATGACCTCGCAAATTCGGGATATGGTTCTCTATCTCGAACAACGGGCCGACCAGGTTCAAAAAAGTGAATTTAAAAATCAAGCCCTCCTCGAAGCCATCCCCGATACGATGTTTCGGCTGCGAACTGATGGTACTTATCTCGATGTTCAGGCTGATAAAGACCAACCATTACTCCTCTCTCGCAGCGGTTTTTTAGGGAAAAGTCTCTATGAAGTCTTACCTAAAGAAGTCGCCGATCTCAACCTGCATTATGCTGATTTGGCCCGTCAATCCCGAGAAGTGCAAATTTTTGAATATGCCCTCGATATTCCCAATCGTAAAACGGGAGATGTCCGACTTCATAACTTTGAAGCGCGAATTGTCACCAGCGGCGAAGATGAAGTTTTAGCCATTGTTCGGGATATTACCGAGCGCAAACGCTATGAGGCGGCGATCGAAGCTGAACGACAACAACTGCGGCAAATTGTGACTCAGGCCCCCGTTGCTATGGCAATGATGGATAGTGAAATGCACTATCTGGCTTATAGTAATACCTGGCTCAGTGATTTCGCGGTAGAGCAAGAGTCTCTCATTGGCAAGTCTCATTATGAGGTCTTTTCGGATTTACCTGAACGTTGGCGAGTCCTGTATGAACGAGCCTTACAAGGGGAAATTGTTAGCACTCCTGAGGATGTTTGGGAGCGCGATAATGGGGCTGAACTCTATCTGCGCTGGGCAATTCATCCTTGGTACACGTCAGATAATGAAGTCGGTGGTGTCGTGATTGCCAGTACCCAAATTAATGAACTGGTTCAAGCTCGGGAAGCTGCGTTAGAAACAGCTCGGTTAAAGTCGGATTTCTTGGCAAATATGAGTCACGAAATTCGTACCCCCATGAACGGGGTGTTGGGAATGACGGATTTGTTGATGACGACGGAACTCGACGAAGAACAGCTCGAGTTTACAGAAGCGTTACGCACCAGTGGCGAACATCTTTTGAATTTAATCAATGATATTTTAGACTTTTCCAAATTAGAAGCAGAAAAACTGCGGTTAGATCGCCATGATTTTGAGTTGCGCTCCTGTTTGAATGACGTTCTCAATATCTTTGTCATGCAGTCGAAAGAGAAGGGATTATCCTTGAAGCTGCATATTAACCCCACACTTCCGGATCAGCTCTCGGGGGATTCTCGACGACTGCGACAGGTCTTAATGAATTTGGTGGGGAATGCGATTAAATTCACAGATAAAGGTTCTGTGGCGATTGGTGTCCGAGCCATTGCGAAAAAGCAAGGGGTTCTCGGAGATCCCAGTGCAGAAACGGGTCAGCTAGAGACGATTTTAACCCTACAATTTGCCGTGCGGGATACGGGGATTGGGATTGCTGCGGGCGATCGCAAATACCTTTTTCAAGCCTTTTCTCAGGTGGATGCGTCGAGTACCCGTCGCTATGGGGGAACGGGGTTAGGGTTGGCAATTTGTCGTCAGCTTGTACAGAAAATGGGCGGACAAATTTGGGTTGAAAGTGAACCGAATCAGGGGTCCACTTTTGTCTTTACGGCTCAGTTTGTCCAAGTNGAGAGTTCAGAACCTCAAGAGCCTGCAACCGCTGAACCAGAACCTGAGACAGCAACGGCTTCAACCTCAGCATCGCAACCGGTTTCAGTAAGCAAATCCGCTGATTCGTCGGGTTCTGTGGAATCTCGTGAATCTCGTGAATCTGATATCGCCTCAGTATCGTCAACCTCAGACGTTCCCCCCCAGACGCGTTCAGGAACCGTCGCTGAGACTGAACCCGTCTCCCTGAAACGCTCCTCCTCGCCGCCGGAATCCCCAGCGTCTGTGGCTGGAGGAAAAGTGTTGGTGGTTGAGGATACTCATATCAACCAAAAAGTGGTGATGAATCAACTGAAGCTACTCGGCTATAGCGCCGCCTGTGTTAACAATGGTCAGGAAGCCTTAGATCAGCTTCAGCAACAACCCTTTGATATCGTGTTGATGGATTGTCAAATGCCAGTCTTAGACGGCTATCGAGCGACTCAACGCTTGCGAAGCTGGGAAAGCGAGGGCGATCGCCATACCGTGGTGGTTGGCTTAACCGCTCATGCGATGGAAGGCGATCGCGAAAAATGCCTGGATGCGGGGATGGATGACTATCTCGCCAAACCCGTCACCATGGAAAAACTTAAGTCTGTTTTGCAGCATTGGATGTCAAAAATTGAGCCCTTAACGTCTGCCAATTCATCGACTATGTCTCATAATGGAAACCGCCCCAATTCTATCGTTCCCCCTTCAGATTCTATGGCAGATTCTCCCCCCTCAAGCTCTGAAATTTATATTGATTGGGATCGTCTTCATGAAGTCTCCGGAGATGATCTAGAGTTCGAGTTAGAACTGCTTGACTCATTTATGGAATCGGCCCGAGAGTATGTCGCTGGGGCCAAAACGGCACTGGCTGAGGGCGATATAGAGACGTTTTTACGCCTGGTGCATCAGATTAAGGGAGCCAGTGGTAATGTGGGCATCCCCGCGATGATGACTTTGGCCGGACAGCTCAATGAACGCATTAAACATGAATCCATGAACCCAGAACTGATGCAGGAGGCGTTAGCTGGCATCGAACAGCTCAGTCAGATGTTAGATCAGGTGACGGCTGTGACGGGGACGTTGTCCCAAGAACTCGAGGCTTGAGCCTTGGTCTCAGCCATCGCTAGAATAGCTCGGGAACGCGTTCTTTGAGGGCGGTGTTGAGTTCCCCGAGGCGATCGCGCATCTGAAAATACCACTTGGCTCGCTCCTGAGCATGATGCTCCAGGAGACGGTTTTGAGCCACCCAATGATAGGCCGCCTGTCCAAGTTCCCGTCGCAAACTCGGACTGATGAGGAGTTCCCGGAATTTGGCAGCAAAATCCTCCACGGAGCGATAAAGTAACCCAGTTTTGCCGTCCTGGAGACTGCGTTCATAAACCGTGGGACTGGCTAATACAGCGACCCCCTGACCGCCACATTCAACGAATTTGAGGTCTGACTTCATATTGTTGAATCGCGTGGGTTCTAGGGGCAGCAGGGCAATGGTACTCGAACGAATTACCTGCTGATAGTTGGCATAGGCACAGAAGGGGGAAAAGGCTTTGTGGGGAGTGTTTAGGGCCTCGAAGAATTGGCGATCGTGGAGGACTTTCACCGAGACGCGATCGCCAAGTTCGTCTAACACCGGGTTGATGGCTGTGATTAGGGGTTTCCAATCTTCTTCTCGGTTGAGTGCGCCAAAAAACACCGTTGCTTGCTCGTAATCGTGATCCGGCCGGGGTTGGGGGAGCGAGGCGAGTTGGTTGGGAAACACTTTCACGTAGGGGTTGTACTGTCGCAAAAACTCAGCTAACGGCTCGGTAGAAGTTTGTACACAATGACAACTGCGATAGGAGAAGAGGTTATGCTCCGAGGCGCTTTCCCAGCGTAAGGGGTCGTCATCAATTTCTGAAACAATGAGATAGCCGCGCTGAAGTAGGTTTTTTTGTTGAGCCAGGGCGGTTTCTGGTTTGAGGAGGGCGCGTTGCCAGATGAATACTTTTTCTTCGTCCGGTTCTGCTAGGCTCAGAGTCGCACTGTGTGTCGAGGAAATGGCCCGCACCCCAGTAATGCGATTGCTAAACTGATCGGGTTCTAAAATGCGCACGCGATCGCAGGCCAACGGGGCCATCATCAAAGTTTGGATAAACAGCCGCCGTTGGGTTTTCACGCCAGTCAGGATATATTGATGGCTTTCTGTGAGCAGTTTCAGGCGATTCGTATCCACCTTGAGATGTTGGGCCAGGGGTTCGAGTTTCGGGTAGAACTCGGCAAATTCTTGGGGATTATGAGCCAGAATGCGGCCCACCGTTTTCACAATAAGGCCCGCTTGGCTAAAGAGCTGCTGCATACTCTCAAGGGTGAAGAAGCGCACATGGGTGCGATCGAGCAGTCCTTCATCTTGATATTCCCATTTTCCCTGGAGGAGATCTCGTAGAATCGTCCAATGTTGGATATTGGGAATTGAGGCCAAAACATAGCCGCCAGGTTTGAGCCAAGAGACCTGATGATTGAGAACAGTCCAGGGATCTTGTAGATGCTCCAAGACATCCCCATAGACGAGAGCGTCACAGCTTTGCTGGGCGATATTTAACTGGCTTTCGTCATCGGTTTCGACGTTGAAATCGAAGGCGCGATCGAGGCGTTCCGTGGCAATTTTGACGGCTTCAGGGTTGAGTTCTAGGCCAATGTATTCACTGTTAGGATTATCTTTTTTGTAGGCGGCTCCCAAGGCTCCCGTTCCACAGCCGACTTCGACAATCCGGCCGAGGTTTTTAGGGATACTATCGAGGAGTTGTTGGTTAATGCGATCGTAGTAAGCAGGAACCGTCATAGTCTTAGAGAGTTTGGTAAAAAATAGAGCGTAGAGACCGTTTTGTTGCGGGTCGATGCGGGGTCAATTGGGGGGAACGGCTCGGGATACCAAGACATGGAGCTATGGCGTAGTGGATGTGAGCCAAATTTGGGCCAGAACCAGTGTGGCGGCGATCGCCACCATGGCCATCACAGCCATCGCATCACCTCGTTGAATCGGTGGCCAGGCCCGTTGAGCCGTCGGCTGGCCATAGCCTCGCAGACGCATGGCCTGATACACCTGTTCCGACTGCTCATAACTGGTCACCAATAGGGTTCCCGTCAGTGCGGCTAACACGCGTAGGGTTCGCCAACTCAACTGTTTGGGGTTGAAGCCTCTGAGTCTCATGGCTGTTTGCACTTGTCGTAGGCGATCGAGTAAATCATAGAGGTAACGATAGAACAAGAGCATCATATCGGTAATCAGACCCGGAATCCCCAGCGATCGCATGGCCCGCAACGTACCGGCGAGAGGACCGGTTCCAAACAAGACCAAAGTCACCGTCACGATACAAACGAATCGCACCACAATCGGCACAGTCGCCAAAATTCCCTCCCAACGAATACTCAGCCAGCCCAACTCTAGCAACACCGTTTCTCCCGTCGTCAAGGGTAAGACAACAATCACACCCAGTAAAAAATAACCCGGATAATGGAGTCGCTGACGTAAGTAAGACCCCGGCAACTGAGACACTTTATAGAGTATCCCGGTTAAGAGCAACATCACCGGTAATAAGACCAGAACATCTATCGCTGAGAACGCAAAAATCAGAGTCATGAGTCCAACAAACTTGCACCGAGGGTCCCAGCGGTGAATGGGAGACCGTAAACCAGCATAAGTATCAAGTCCATGTTGCATAGGTAGAGCAGTAGCCAGATACTAATAAAAAATGCAACAAAAATGCAACAAATGTGTTGATTTGCGAGCTTAACCGATGGTTATTTCTCTTGTTTTTTATGAAATTCCTCCAATCAAACTCGGCTTAACCTGATGCAAAAATAGGACAACCATAGACGTGAATGCCCCTTCAATAAACATTAAGGGAATTTGTGACAGAACCAAGACCAAGGTTGCCGAGCGTTCTAAATTCACATCTAACTCGGCCGGAATAGTGGTGATAATTAACGTAAAAAAGATAACCGTCGAGAGTCCCACCGCTAATCCCCCAGCCACAAACGCAAACAGTCCTAATTTTCGTCGCGTTTCCTCCCCCAAGGACAGTCGAAGTTTAAACAGATAAGCCGAAACCAAAGCAGGAAAGCCAATCATCGCAGCATTCACGCCCAAACTCACCATACCGCCATGTTGAAACATGACCGCCTGAAAAAATAAACCCACTAAAATTGCTGGAAACGCATAATAGCCAAGCAACACACCGAGCAAGCCATTTAAAAGTAAATGAACGCTAGCTGGGGGAATGGGAACACTGACTAGAGAACCCACAAAAAAAGCAGCCGTCAGTAGAGAAGCCTTGGGGATATGTTCTTGAGGATCTCGATAGGTTCGTTGAATTTGTCGGAGGGAAAACCAGACACCACCTCCAGTCATAGCGTAACCCAGCAACGACACCGGAGCCGGAAGAAATCCATCTGCAATGTGCATGAGTCACCTAAGAATCAGAGGACGATGATTTGTGGCCACGACTGAAATAGAGCGCCGTCCCCACACATCCCCAAATCACAGACGCACCGGTTAACAGGCGTTGGGGGATGGAAATATCCGTTAAATCCGCCAACAGCGACGAGTCGGCAGCCTCTGTAACAGAGGTATTGTTGTCGGCTAGAGCCGTTGACTCATCAAGGTTAATCGTAATCATATCCCCATGGCCAGCTTGGCGGACTGTCACCGTCCAATTCCCGGGAATCTCTGGGTTGGGGCGAAACTGATAGCGTCCTAACTCATCAGTTGTTCCAGTTTTCCAGGGTTCTTGGGGATTCTCTGGAGAATAGACGAACACCTGAGCCTGATTAAAGGGTTCACCGCTATCATAGGTGGCTGTCAAAGAAATAGTTGGCTCAACCTCATAGGTGAGTTTAGCCCCGTGAGAGACAGCGGCGTCCATGAAGCCAATCACTCCAAGGCCCACCAGAGGGATAACGACGTTCCACCGGATCGATTTCATCAGCAACTCCTGATTCGTGACAGCATCGTGGCCGCAAAAAAACGGCATCTTGCTCTTTATTGTGTCGCAAGATGCCGTACTGTGCAGCGTTGAGTTGATCACAAACCATTAGGCGGCCGAGTTTACGTCTTCGCAGGTAAACTCAGCAGTTGAGGAGTCACGCAGGACTAGGCACTTCCGAGCAGATAGTCTGCGTCGGGAACTTCGTACATGGACTCTTCAACTTGGGTCACGTCGCTCGTTCCCATGACTACGCCGAGGTAAGCGCCACTGTCGAGACGGATGGCGACCTCGCCCGCACCGTCACCGTTAACATCTTCAACCTCGAGTTGGATTGAGGACATCACCGCGCCGCTGATGGCTAGGCCATCGCCGGCTTTGAAGTCCATGATGAAGTCAGCCGCTTGCGCGGAGGTGATTTCGAGGCTGGTTTCGGCCCGCAGTAAGAACTGGTTGGTTCCACCACCACCGGTGAGAGTATCAGATCCCATGTCACCTGAGAGGACATCGTCACCGTCATCACCCATGAGTTCGTCGTCACCTTGACCACCGTAGAGGACGTTGTTACCGCCGCCTGCCATGATCACATCGTTATCGGTGTTGCCGGCTAGAACATCATCGCCTGAACCGCCCATGATGACATCTTCATCATTAGCACCCGCGAGGAGGTTATTACCGCTTTCACCGGAGATGCTGTCATTGCCATCGGCACCGGAAACGATGTCGTTGTCAACCGAACCGACAACCTCATCATCCCCTTCACTTCCCAATACGGCTTGGTTGCCAATGTCGAGAGTGTTGAGTTCCGTCACACCCATGATGTTGGTGATTTGGAAGAAGCTGCTGCTTTGGAACTTGATGCTGGCAGAGGTGGTAATCCCCCAAACCACGCTCAACTGAGCTTCGCTCTTGATGATGACGGAACCGGCAATGGCGCCTTCTCCACTTCCATCACCACCGATAACAACACCACCGCCATCAAGGATTTCCTGAGCATCCTCCGTCGGCATCGGGTCAAACGACTCAGCTGTGCTGTCATCGAGTTTAACGACAGAACCATAGAGGTTGGCGATTTCAAAGCTCTCTTCAGGCGCATCGAAGCCGGAGGTGATGGTTTCACCGCCATCGGTGGAGAAGCCATCGAGGCTAACGGTGTAGGTGTCTCCGTCGAAAGCAAAGGTTTTCGGAGCTAGTCCGCTCGTGGCAAATTGCAAACGGTCAGCATCTTCAACGGCATCTCCACTTTCGTTAGGAGTATTAAGGATGTTGAAGAGGAAGTCGAAGGAATCGAGATCACCTGCTCCCTTGACGTCGAGATCAAGGCTGAAGCCGAAGTCACCGTCGAAGGTGTTGGTGGTTGACCCATTTTGGTAGAACAGTTGTCCGAGTTTGAACGGCTCACCGACTTCAGTCCCGAAGTCACTCCCATCAAACTGCACCAGGTTTTCAATGCTATCTTCAACAGGAACACCCCAGGAGAAGCGGTTTTTCATGCCACCGTTTTGGTCGGTGATTTCGACAACCGCGTCAGGAGTATCTTCGACGGGATCTGAGAAGCTACCGCCAGAGGTTCCGATAATCACATCCATATCGGAGGTATCGGAGGCATCGTCGGAGACGTCATCGCCACCGTCGTCACCGGCCATGTCGTCGTCACCATCGCCGTCGCCAACCAAGTCGCCATCGAGGTCGTCAGCGTCGTCATCATCACCGGAACCAACGTCTGAGGGGACTGAGCCAGCTAGTTTTCCGCTTTGAGTGCGAACACCAAAGTCCTCACCCGCAAACATATCGAGGGTTAGGGTTTCCGATTCGTGAGCGATCACGAAGGTGACGGATTCACCGCCGCTGACAGCGACGCCCGCGTCAAAGGCCCGAGGAGCAATGGACGCACCACCGGTCACGTTGTTAACACTTCCGGCACCGAAGGTCTCGCCGGAGACTCCTTCACCGCTGATGGAAAGTCCTTCTAAGAGACTGTTGTTTTCCAGGTTGAAGAAAACACCGCGCAATCCTTGTTGGTTACTGTTGCCGGGACCATCATTTTGGCTGACAACAGTGACTTCAATCCCTTCACTGGTTTGATTGAGGGTAACTTCAGCCGAGGCGCTCACGCCAACGAAACTGGTGAGGGTAAACGAAGCGCTACTCGCATCACTCTCGCTCATTTCATCACCACCTACACCCCCTTCGAGGTCATCCCCCTCTAGGTCATCGTTGTCGATGGATTCACCAGAACCGTCGTCGAGATCGTCGTCTAAATCATCAACGTCGTCAACGTCATCGCCGTCGTCGTCGTCATCATCGTCGAGATCATCGCCGTCGTCGTCATCATCGTCGAGATCATCGTCGTCATCAATCCCATCATCATCGATGAGATCATCATCGTCTTCATCAACGTCGGTTGTTGTGACCTGATCCTCTGTGTCGTCCACAGTGGTTTCAGCGTCGGTCATCATGATATCGTCTTCCATTCCTAGGTTCCTCTGATATTGGGTTACTTGTTCAGGGACACACCCCCAGCGAGGTGAGCAACTGACTCGCTGTTAATACTTAACTAACTAGATGCTCTGTGTTTCGAGAAGGTTCCCAAAATTGTCTTAAATTTCTCAAAACTCAGAATTTTAAATAGGTTTGTGCGGTAAACAGGTTACTGTCAGGAGATGACAGCGTCAGACTTGAATTTAATCTGTCTGACAGCCTTTTCTAGCTTTCCCAGATTGTCAGCGATCTGAAAGGGTGAAATTACGCAAATTTGTCGGATTTGGCAAAGTCAAGTAAAAATACGGAGTAAATTGAGGTATTTTTACAGATACTTCCCGACTAGAAGACGCATTGATGATTAGATAGGTTTCCGAACTGGGCAAATTTCTGTTGAGTTTGTCTGAAATCCCTATGAAATCGTTGGATCGTATAAGTTGCTCTCAATCGTATACGTTGCTCTCAAGATGAGTCGGGGGGAGTTCACGCAAAAACCGCCGTGCGATCGCGCGGCGGTTCACAAATCTACCCCCTACCCTAATATCGTGAACTAGGGTTGAGTGGCATCGTCCATCGTGGACTCAAAAGTGGACTCAAAACAATGACCTTCACCAACATGACCCAGATTTGGTAGAATCCCAACCAGTTTTTCCTGATCCTCCGGGGATAATTGGGCCATGAGACCGTCCGATGTTATCTCAACGGTTCCATTTTCGGCCAAGGCGGCGATAGGCTCAAAACCTAAGGCGCCTTCATTCAAGTCAGAATCGGCCGGAGCGTCACCTGTACCAAAGAGATGGTCAAGATGGATGGTGGCTTCGAGATCAGCGGTTCCCGCATCTTCAAGAAACCCTTTGCGTTCATCACCGATAAATTCGCCACAGGAAAAGACTAAGGGTTGATCTAGGGCGATCGCAAAATCAAGACGCTCTCCGTCTTGTTCGGCGGTTCCCGTCAGAACCATGACATGGCCCTCAGCGGGTCCTTCTGGGGCGGGAGATAAGGCCCATGACAAGGCGTTGTAATGTCCAGCATCGGCTTCGGCTTCGCCTAAGAGAACAGGACCGCTCCCCTCGGTGAGATCCACGGTTTTTGAGTCTACCAACAGCAAAGATTTACTGGCCTCGATGTCAGATCCATTGGCTTCATAGGGAGGATTGGTTTGATAGGCGGTTACATCGCGCAGATGAACATAGAGATTGTCAAAGCTGAGGGTCCATCCGTCTTTACTGGTCATTCCTTCCCAGGCGTACTCCTCTCCGTTGGCGTACACGGCTAGGGTTCCGCTTCCTTCAGCTGGCGTTACGGCTGTGTTGTCTGGAGTCGTGTCTGTCGTCGGGTCAGAGCAACCGATCAAAAGCAGCGCACTCAGAGCAATCGGACTCAGTTTTGAGGCAGATATCATAAGTTCTCAGAGGTGATGTTAGGGTTGGTAGGGTATAGAAATGAACACTAGAACATAGACAATTNAAAAGCAAGGTAATAGTTCCTTGCTTGGGGTCTGTTTCTTNANTTTGTCCTGTTTAATCTGACGTTGTATATAATCTTGGTTCAAGTTGCAGTTAGTTTAACATAGCCACCCATATCAGTGGAGTGACGATCGCGCCTAGGATAACAAGGCGGTGATTTTGGGGAAAACGCTCTGCCAAAGTCCTGTTTCCTGAGACGGGTGAGGGGAGTCTAGGAACTGAAAGAGGATTACAAGCATAAGGGTAAAGACCATGGCCCGAATCAGGCGCGAACNGGAGCTGAGGCGATCGCTATCAAGCATGGTGACACTCCTTCCCACTGGCAGGTGGCTAAAACAATCAGGTCGTTGTCAGTGACTTCAGCCTTAGCATGGAGCAATTTTGGCGACTCGGGAGTGTCTAAAATCACATCAAGCTGTGATTTTAAAGAAACTTAAGAATCCTTGTCATCAACTCTGATGGCGATCGCCCGCTATCGAGAGTAAGCGCTTCGTGGGGTTCTTCGAGAGCAGCAAACTGACTGGCCAAGAGTGTCGGCGGCATAAAATGGTCAGATCTTGCCTGAAGCCGTTGCTGTAACCGCTCAAACTCTCCTTTGAGATACACCCAGACGATCTCATCATCCCCGCCACTCAGGCGATCGCGGTAGGCCTGTTTCAGCGCCGAACAGGCCACAACCACGCC
>P_2C_Liq_2_UnCtyDRAFT_1000033_pt1 | contig 33855 bp, 35 predicted proteins | sample Pon2CUnioCityCA_FD_10236 | JGI IMG/M metagenome (IMG submission 10236) | reverse complement strand
AATACGCTTCCGCATTCGGCGGCTAGGTTTTCGACTTGGTGCTCCGAGAACGAGGGCTCGATGTATGAAGAGCGGACATTCAATATGCAAGGATTAAGGGCAGCTTCGTCCCGCATCGAGACCTTTCCGCTAGCCTAGCGCATATGTCCGCTTTTGCCTTCCGCGCCGTGCCGCCACACGTCCGCCTCGGGCTGAAAGCGGTCATCTGACATTTCCTGTCAGGATCGTTGCAACCCGGCGTCAGGCCTGCTTTCACGCGGGCATTTTAGGTCAGGTGCAGAACACGAGAGCGTTTCCCGTTTTCCTTGAAACACGGCATCGCCAATGTCACGAAACCGTCGAAGGCGTGGCGGGGTTTTGGTGATCCAAAACAAACGGGACACACTTTAGAGCGCACGCAGCGTTAACCGGAGTCTGTTAACAGGTCTTAACGTTTGGGCGGTGCACAGGGGGTGCACGCTTTGTGCACGCATGTCACCCCCCGCTTTTTCACCGCCAGAGCGTGGTTAACCACACCGCGCGCTGGCTTTGTTTTGAGGTCCGAAGCGGGTTAGCCCGCCTCGTTTGACCAGCCTGCAACGGCCTTCACTTCGAGGAAATCTTCCAGCCCCCAAGTGCCGCCTTCGCGGCCATTGCCTGACTGTTTCATCCCGCCAAAAGGCGCGCCTGCGCCACGGCTCTGACCGTTCATTTCCACCATGCCGGAGCGCAAGCTGCGCGCCATACGGTTGAGCCGCGCGCCGTCTTGTGTCTGCACATAATTGGTCAGGCCATAGACCGTGTCATTGGCCATTTGCACGGCCTCTTCCTCTGTCTCAAACGCCATGATCGACAGCACAGGCCCGAAAATTTCTTCGCGCGCGATTGTCATATCAGGGGTCACATCGGCAAAGACCGTCGGGCGCACATAGTAGCCTTTGTTCAGCCCCTCTGGGCGGCCCGTGCCGCCCGCCACAAGGCGCGCGCCTTCATCGATCCCTGTCTGGATGAGATCCTGAATTTTGCCCCACTGCACCGCATTGACCACAGGCCCAATGTGGCGGCCTTCTTGGCTGGCGGGGCCAACCGAGACTTTGGCCGCAACTTCTGCAGCAGTTTCAACGGCTTGGTCATAAATCTCGCGCTGCACAAGCATACGGCTTGGCGCGTTGCAGCTCTGGCCTGTGTTGTTCATCATGTGCAAAACACCGCGCTTCACGGCCTTTTCATCGGCATCTGCAAAGACAAGATTTGCGCCCTTGCCGCCCAGCTCAAGGCTCACGCGCTTGAGCGTATCCGCCGCTGACTTGCTGATCAGCTTGCCTGCGCGTGACGAGCCTGTGAAGCTGACCATGTCGACATCTGCGTGGGCTGTCAGCTGGCTGCCAACGCCTGCGCCATCGCCGTTCACAAGGTTGAAAACGCCCGCAGGGAAGCCCGCTTCATGCATCATTTCGGCAAAGAGCATCGCATCAAGCGGTGTCTCTTCCGAGGGCTTGAGCACCATGGTGCAGCCCGCAATAGCCGCCGCGCCGACCTTGAGCGTGACCTGGTTCATCGGCCAGTTCCAAGGCGTAATCAGCGCCGCAACGCCGACCGCTTCATGGATGATACGATCGTTTGGCGCATGGTCTCCCAAGGGGCCTTCAAACTCGAATGTCTTTGCTGCGCGGATGAAGTTCGAAAGGTGCCAGCTGCCCGCAGTCGCCTGTGAGCCTTTGGCCATATCAATCGGCGCCCCCATCTCTTGCGAGATAACCGCCCCCATCTCTTCACTGCGCGCCTGATACACCTCAAGCAGCTTTTCAACCTTGGCAATACGCTCTGCCACAGGCGTCGCCATCCAGCCCGGCAAGGCCGCTTTTGCAGCGGCAACCGCCGCGTCGCTATCGGCCTGACCACCCAATGAAATCACAGCGAAAGGCTCTTCTGTTGAAGGGTCGATGACGTGGTAGTCCTTGCCATCTTGCGGCTTGACCCACTGGCCGTTGATGTAAAAGTCGCGTTTCTCGATCATCTGAACTCTCCCAAGAATTTAGAGGCACTTTGTCACCCCATCGCATTCGCTGCAAGTCACCCCTTTCACTTGGACGCAACGTGAATATATACATTCGGAAAGTCGAATTTATCGACCGAGATTCACACATAAGGAGTTACGCTATGGGCCTTCGTATCAACGACATCGTTCCCAATTTCACCGCAAACACAGATCAGGGCGAGATCAAGTTTCACGACTGGATCGGTGACAGCTGGGCGATTCTCTTCTCGCACCCGAAAGATTTCACACCCGTTTGCACAACCGAGTTTGGCGCTGTGTCACAGCTTGGCGCAGAATGGGAAAAGCGCGGTTGCAAAGTGATTGGTCTTTCCGTTGACAGCGTCGAAGAGCACCACGGCTGGAAGAAAGACATCGAGAGCTATTCAAGCGCGAAAGCGGGCTTCCCCATCATCGCAGATGAAGACCTCGCCGTGTCAAAAGCCTTTGATATGCTGCCGTCAGAAGCCTACCTGCCCGATGGCCGCACAGCCGCCGATAGCGCTTCAGTCCGCTCTGTCTTCATCATCGGCCCAGACAAGCAGCTCAAGCTGTCCATGACATACCCGATGAACGTGGGCCGCAACTTTGCCGAAGTTCTGCGCGCGCTCGACGGCCTGCAAATGGCCAACGGCAACGGCGTGGCAACACCCGCCGACTGGAACATCGGCGATGATGTCATCATCCCGACATCCGTGTCAGACGAAGATGCAAAAGCCAAGTTTGGCGCTTTTGAAACAGTCTTCCCCTACCTGCGCAAAACCGCAGCCCCCAAGTAAGACACAGCCTGCGCGCCGCCAACAACGCGGCGCGCAGCACCCCACCCGATTAAGTCTTTAAGCGCAGAGCCGTTTCGGGCACTCTCACAGCGATTCTTCCGAACCGTGATGTGAGACCAAGATGCGCACGCTCCTTCCCCTCGTAATGGCTCTGTCTGTAACAGTGGCGCAGGCCGATGAGGCCCCTGTCGGGGCGCACCTCGACATCGAACTGAACGCTGCCACACAGACAGATACAGGCTGCCAGCTGTCTTTTCTCATCATCAACGGCCACGACCGAGACATTGCCAAAGCGGTCTATGAAACCGTGCTTTTTGACACCGCAGGCGCGGTCGCCCAAATGACCCTTTTTGATATGGGCGAGTTGCCCGCAGCCCGCCCCCGCGTGCGCCAGTTCGTCCTGCCCAATACATCCTGCGACGCGCTCGGGAAGCTGCTGTTCAACGGCGCACAGATCTGCGAAGCCGAGAGCCTTTCTGCCAGCGCTTGCACAGCGGGTCTCACTCTCCGCAGCCGAACTGCGCTGGAGGTTATAGGATGACCACGCTGATGACATCGCTCAGCCAAATTGCCGCTTTGGGCGGCCCTGTTGTGCTCATACTGCTCGCTGTTTCGGTGCTTACGCTCGCGCTCATGCTCTACAAGCTCTGGCAGTTTCGGGCGTCTTCGGTCGGGCGCCACCATGCACTGCGCCAAGCACTGATAGCTTGGGATGACGGCAACACAGCAAAGGCCCACGACACGCTTGCAACGTCAAAGAGCTACCTTGCCCCGCTCATCGCCGATGGCTTTGCCAGCGCCCCGCGCGCGCGGCTCACAGCCGAGGCCGAAGCACGCTTTGCAAAGCTCGAGAGCGGCTTTCGCGCCATGGACACTGTCGCGCAGCTTGCGCCGCTGCTGGGCCTCTTTGGCACAGTTCTGGGCATGATTGACGCCTTTCAATCTCTCCAATCAGCAGGAAGCCAGGTTGACCCGTCCCTACTCGCTGGCGGCATCTGGGTTGCCCTGCTGACAACAGCTGTTGGCCTCGCCGTTGCCATGCCCACCGCCGTTGCCTTGAGCTGGTTCGAAGCTCGGATGGACGACGAGCGGGTATTTGCTGACATGGCCATCCAAACCATTTGCGCCCCAAAAACGCGCCCAGCTGATGCTTAGAGCCGTTCGCAGGCGCAGACGACTTTCGATGACATCCCTTATCGATGTTATCTTTCTGCTTTTGCTGTTCTTTATGCTGTCATCCACATTCTCGCGGTTTGCCGAGGTCGAACTTTCGGCCTCTGGCGCAGGAAGTGCCAGCGCCGACAAGCCGCCTCTTTTTGTACAGCTCAGCCCCGAAAGCCTCACAGTCAACGGCACGTCACAGAGCCTCGAAGGCCTCAGTTTGCCCGAAGGGTCCAGCCGCGTGCTGATTGCCCTGAAAGCCGACGTGACGGCCCAGAGGCTCACCGATCTGCTGGTCGCTCTGCGCGGCATTGGCGGGCTGTCGGTCACTGTGCTGACAGCGGGGTGAGATATGGCAAATCCGCTGCGCAAACCCAGGAGCCCCACCCGCCTCGAGCCCACAATCGCACTGATCAATATTGTCTTTCTCATGCTGATCTTCTTTCTGATCGCAGGCACAATAGCTGCGCCCCTCAGTTCGGATTTGAAGCTTGTCAACACCGCCGATCTGGACGGGGCCGAGCCGCCCGATGCGCTTGTGTTATCCTCTGAAGGCGCTCTGAGCTTTCAGGGAGACCCCATCAGCCCTGCTGAGTACATTGCAGGCCTAAGCCAAGCAGAGCGCGCAACAGTCCGCCTTGTGCCCGACCGCGCCGCGGCGGCAGCAGACCTCGTGAGGATCGGCGCTGAACTGCGCAATGCAGGCGCTTTGTCGGTGCGCATCGTGACTGAAAGAGCCGTGCAATGATCGCATCATCCGTCACAGCAAAGGCGCTTACATTTGGTCTCGCTCTGGCGCTACATGGCGCAGTGCTGTGGGGGATATCCCGCCCTGCACAAGACGCCAAAACAGAGGGAGCCAGCACCGCAATCGAGACGCGCTTGGGTGACAGCTTTGCCGACATGACAGCTGGTGTGCTCACACCAGTGCCCACGCAGACCACAGCCATACAGCCCACACAGCAAATGAGCGCGGCCAAACCCGTAAGCGCCCTGCCCGCTGCACGCCCCACGGTACAGGCAGCACCCCCCAGCCAACCCGCAACGGCTCAAGCCCTTGCAGAGCCCAGCCCGGCGCAGTCACTCCGCCCCGCAGCAAGACCCAAGTCTGTTGAAGCGAAGGCCCCGCCTAAGGCTAAGCCAAAACCCGCGAAGCCAAAAACAGGCGCTAAAAAAACCACTGTCAAAGGCGCAAGTGACGGCAAAGCAAAAGCCGCCGCAAAACAGAAGTCGACGGGAAGCGCCGCGACAAAGGCAAAGGGCAATGCGGCAGCACAGAACTATCCCGGCCGCGTCATGCGTAAAATCTCCCGCGTGCCCAAGCCGCGTGTTGGCTCAACCGGGACAGCAACGGTTCGCTTCACCATCGCCGCAAATGGCGGGCTCGCCTCAGCCTCTATCGCCCGTAGCTCGGGCGTAGCATCACTTGATCGCGCGGCGCTAAAGGTTATCCAGCGCGCGGCCCCCTTTCCAAAGCCCCCAACAGGTGCGCAGCGTAGCTTTACGCTTAAGATCAAGGGGGCACCCTAGCGAAAACGGCCACACCCCGTGAGGGCGCGGCCGTTTGCCTGTTTGTTTAAGGGCGCCTATTTCTCGGCGTCGAGCAAACCTGACTTAAACATCAAGCCCGCAGCCAACGCCCCGAGAATAGGCGCTACGATAAAGAGCCAAAGCTGGCTGATCGCCCCAGCCCCTGCAAAGAGGGCCGGGCCAATGGACCGGGCCGGGTTGACCGAAACACCTGTGATTTTGATCCCCACAAGGTGGATCACCACCAGCGTTATGCCGATGGCCAATCCGGCCATAGACGAGGGCGCACCGGCGCCTGTGGCTCCAAGGATCACAACAACAAAAAGAAACGTGGCCACAAGCTCAAACAAGAAGGCAGACGCCATAGCGTATTCGCCAAGGTAGCCCGCGCCCCAGCCGTTTTGGCCAAGCCCGTTCGCAGCGACTGTATAGTCAGCCTTGCCTGTCGCAATGATCATGAGAACCAGCGCCGCAACACTCGCGCCGCATATCTGTGCAATAATGTACTGCACAGCCTCAGCCATCTTCATACGCCCAGCCGCGACAGCTCCAAGCGAAACCGCAGGATTGATATGGCAACCAGACACTGGCCCAATGCCGTAAGCCATCCCGATAAGCGCAAAACCGAAAGCAAGCGAAATACCCGCCAGCCCGATGCCCGTTGTGCCATCAGCACCCGCAATCACGGCGGCGCCACACCCGAACAAAACAAGTGTAAACGTGCCAATAAACTCAGCTGTCATTTTTTTCATGGGTCTGTTCCCTCCCGAACTCATAACCAACAAAAAAACGATGCTGTAACCCACTTCATTAAAAACGGGGAAAATTGGGCATCTCGCACCCTAAACGAAAAAAGCCCCGGCATTCACGCCGGGGCTTTCCTCTTAGTCGTGTGAGGAAATTACTCTTCTGACTTTTCTTCTGGCGCGATTTCTTCACCAGTTGTCTGATCAACCATCTTCATGGCGAGACGCACTTTGCCGCGATCGTCAAAGCCCAAGAGCTTCACTTTCACATCCTGGCCTTCTTTCAGAACATCTGAAGGGTGGTTCAGGCGACGGTTTTCGATTTGCGAAACATGCACAAGGCCGTCGCGCTTACCGAAGAAGTTCACAAACGCGCCGAAGTCGACGATTTTGACAACTTTGCCGTCATAGATCTGGCCTTCTTCAGGCTCTGCCACGATCGAGTGGATCATGTCATAGGCCTTCTTGATGGCCTCGCCGTTTGGCGATGCGATCTTGATGATGCCTTCGTCGTTGATATCGACTTTAGCGCCCCCCCCCCCCCCCCCATCACTTCACGGATTTTGTCCGTTGGGATCTGCATGGTCTCGATACGTGGTGCGTGGATCGAGAAATCCTGCGCGCCATCAATCGACTTGTTCATCTCTTCAAGGATATGAAGGCGGCCCGCTTTCGCTTGGTCGAGGGCTTTTTCCATAATCTCTTGTGTGATGCCGGCAACCTTGATGTCCATCTGCAACGAGGTGATGCCTTCGGCAGTACCCGCTACTTTGAAGTCCATATCGCCGAGGTGATCTTCGTCACCCAAGATATCGGTGAGAACCGCATAGGAACCGTCATCTTCAAGGATGAGACCCATAGCAACACCGGCAACAGCCGCTTTAAGCGGAACACCCGCGTCCATCATGGACAAGGAGCCACCACAAACAGACGCCATTGAAGACGAACCGTTTGACTCAGTGATCTCGGAAACGAGGCGCACTGTGTAAGGGAAGTCTGTCGGCGCAGGCAAAACAGCCTGAAGCGCACGCCAAGCCAGCTTACCATGGCCGATTTCGCGGCGTCCGGGAGGGCCCACGCGACCAGCTTCACCAACCGAATAGGGAGGGAAGTTGTAGTGCAGCAGGAAGTTTGATTTGAAGTTGCCGTGCAGCGCGTCGATGAACTGTTCGTCATCGCCCGTGCCGAGCGTTGTGACAACAAGACCTTGCGTCTCACCACGTGTGAAAAGCGCTGAGCCGTGTGTACGTGGCAGAAGGCCTGTTTCGCAAACAATCGGGCGCACTGTGTCGAGGGCACGGCCATCGATACGCTTGCCTGTTTTGACAACGTCACCACGCAGAATGCCAGCTTCAAGCTTCTTGAGAGCCGAACCAAGGTTCGCATCTGCAAGCTGCTCTTCTGTCAACGCGTCAGTGATCACTGCACGCGCAGCAGACACGGCCGCTGTGCGCTCTTGCTTGTCTGTCAAAGCAAAGGCCGCACGCATGGCTGTTTCGCCAGCAGCTTTCACCGCTTCGTACAGTTCTGTGTACTCTGGTGGCTGGAAGTCAAACGGCTCTTTGGCCGCAGATTCTGCCAAGTCGATGATCAGGTCGATCACGGGCTGGATTTGCTCATGCGCAAATTTCACCGCACCGAGCATTTCTGCTTCGGTCAGCTCATATGCTTCTGACTCAACCATCATCACGGCGTCTTTTGTGCCCGCAACAACAAGGTCAAGACGCTGATCTGGGTTCATGCGCAGGTCTTGCATGTCGTCAACCGTTGGGTTGAGCACATACTCGCCTTCTGTGTAACCCACACGGCAAGCCGCGATTGGGCCCATGAACGGTGCGCCAGAGATCGTCAGAGCCGCTGAGGCCGCGATCATCGCAACCATGTCAGGGTCATTGACGAGGTCGTGGCTAAGCACGGTACACATCACCAGAACTTCGTTTTTGAAACCAGGAACAAACAGCGGGCGGATCGGACGGTCGATCAGGCGGGCTGTCAGTGTTTCTTTTTCAGTCGGGCGTGCTTCACGCTTGAAAAAGCCGCCAGGCACTTTGCCGGCCGCATAGTATTTCTCTTGGTAGTGAACCGTCAGCGGGAAAAAGTCTTGGCCCGGCTTTGGTTGCTTGGCGAATGTCACGTTGGCCATGACAGATGTTTCGCCGAGTGTTGCGATGACGGAGCCATCGGCTTGGCGGGCAACTTTGCCCGTTTCGAGCGTAAGCGTTTCTTCGCCCCACTCCATGGTCTTCTTCGTAATGTTGAACATTTTCGTTTCCTGTGTCGGAGCGCTCACGGGCGTATCCCGTGTCTCCTGTTTGAATGGCGGCCCCATTGCCGCCGACCCCTTTGGTATCCTAATTGAAGCGCTGGGGTCGTGGCGCCACGTCTCAGATGAGCCGCCCTTACAGGAGTTTTGCGCCTATTGAAAGCGTTTTAGCAGATCAGCCTTTGTTCCAAGCCGTGCAATTATGCTCATCAGATGGTGGCAAATATTTTAAAATCGCTTAGAGTTTGCAGGGTCTTTTTAGTTAGGTTTGTGATGGTTCGGTTCTGCATTTCTGTTATCGCGTTTATCTTGCTCAGCGGCCTGCCGGGCCTTGCACAGGCAGATAAACCCAAAATCCTCGCCATCGGCGACAGCCTTATGGCTTGGCACAGGGGGGAAGACCTTTCTATCGCCGACAAGCTGGCGGAAGAGCTTGGTGAACCTGTGCTCAACCGTGCTATTTCTGGCGCGCGGATCATCTACGGCCTACCCGTCACTGGTGCGATGGGGCTACGCATCTCAAGCCAGTTCCGCGAGCGTGAACGCTACGACTGGGTGATCGTAACAGGCGGTGGCAACGACTTTATGTTCGGATGCGGCTGTGGGAAATGTGAGCGCCGAATGGACCGCATGCTGACCGATGACACCATGCGCGGAGATGTCGTGAGCCTGATTGCCCAGATCCGCAAGACCGGCGCACGCGTGATTTATCTGGGCTACCTTCGCAGCCCCGGCACAGGTTCTCCCATCGAAAGCTGCAAGAATGAGGGCGACACCTTTGAAGCACGGCTTGCCAGGCTTGCCAGCCGGGACAAGGGGGTCTTCTTCCACTCCATCGCAGATCTTGTACCGTCCGGCGACCGCAGCTTTCACAGCGTCGACATGATCCACCCGTCCAAGAAGGCCAGCGCCATCATTGGCGCTCAAATCGCCGAGATCATCAAAAGCGCTGATCGAACCCGCTAGTCAAAACACAGGGCCCAAAAGAAAACCGCGCCCCAGTGGGACGCGGTCTCTTACTCTGGCGCTGGCGAGCGTCTTAGCGACGGATGCCGAGCTTTTTGATGAGGTCCTGATAACGGGCCTCTTCTTTGCCACGCAGAAAGTCGAGCAGCTTACGGCGCTGTGCAACCATCTTGAGAAGACCACGGCGGCCGTGGTTGTCTTTTTTGTGGGTCTTGAAATGCTCTGTAAGCGTCGTGATCCGCGATGTCAGGATAGCAACCTGAACTTCGGGTGAGCCTGTATCGCCTTCTTTGGTGGCGAACTCTTTCATGACGCGGGCTTTTTCTTCAACAGTGATCGACATCGGGATCTCCTTTATATTTAAGGGTTCGGGCACGAGCCGGGATGTCGTCCAGCAAGGTCCATAGGATATGCAAAGCCGCAAAACAGCTTAGCAAGAGCGCCGTATAGGCGGATTCTGTCATGTTGGAAAGACTTTTCAGACAACGCCAGCCTCCGCAGGGCTGGCCCACAGCCCACCAAACAGTAAAGCAGCATCACTTTCAGCCATAATGGATAGATCACTCAGCATGATCTCCATATCCGACGTCACCGCAGCAATCAGTTCTCCATTCATCTGAACATGCGTGACCGTTGGATCCAGTGCATCCGTCAAAAGACGGATTTCAGGGTCATCGTCCCCTGCAAGAGCATCATCAAAGACAATGATCAACCGATCCTCCAAGACGTTAAAGTCTGTAATTTGGGCTTCCTCGTCCTCAGCAATCCAATCTCCGATAAAGATCGTGTCCGCGCCAGTGCCAGACGTGACAACATCAAGACCGCCTGCAACGACTTCGTCGTCGCCGCCTCCACCGTTCAGATAATCCTGTTCTGCCGCGCTTGGCTCTCGGCCATCCAACAGGTCATCACCCCAACCACCAAACAGGGTGTCGAGCCCGAGGCCACCAATCAATGTGTCGTTATCAAGCCCACCGTGCAGAGCATCGTCACCCTCATCGCCCCAGAGCAGATCGTCGCCAGCGCCACCGTATACTGTGTCCGCACCTGCGCCGCCAGACAGCGTATCGCTGTCAGAGTGCCCAAAAAGAGAATCATCACCCGCGTCCCCACGCAAGGCATCATCGCCGGTTTCCCCATGAACGGTGTCCGCGCCACGACCACCGCTAACAAGGTCATCGCCCTCCCAGCCATGCAACTCATCGTCTCCATCACCACCGTCGATGGTATCAGCGCCCGCATAGCCATTGATTTGATCTGCGCTATCGGTGCCCGAAATAGCCTCGTCATCACTATCACCAGACAAAATAACACCAACATCAGGGTCACCCGGTGGCACGACAGCCCCGAAAACATCTTCGTCTTCCTCGCTGCCATCAAAGCCCAAGAAGACTGTCGCGCCGACCAGCGCCATACCCATTAAACCAGCCAGTAACATCATGACCGCACTCCACACAAAACCTCACCGATATGGCCCGAAAAACGCACCATACCCAAAAGTATAGGCACAAAGCCGTTAACGGCGGCTTTGGATTTCCTGAACAATTTGCGAGGCCCAATCGCCTATCACGGGAATGAACTCGATCTGTGAGGCCCACCACACAACCATCGAAACGAGAAGCGAAGCCCCAAGCACAGAGCCCAGCCCAAAGGCCAACCCGCGCATCAGCTGAAAGCCCAGCAAGCGCCACATCGAGCTGTGGATGCGCACAAATCGATGGGTGTTAAGACGTTCAAGCTCTTGCGTCAGGCGCTCAACTGCATGTTTCATCTCGATGTCAGACTGCTCGCCCATCCCATACCCCTTTTTTAAAACCACCGCTCTGGCTGCTGTGTATAGGCAATATAAAGGGGATGTTTTGGGTGGCCAGCCTTTGTGAGCCCAAGGTGAAAAACTGGGCGACCCGTTTCGCGCAACAAAGCCTCAACAACTTGGCCGCGCTGCAAATGTTCGCCGTGTGCGCCCCATGCTGCGATAATCTGATCTGCCCACGCACAGCTTTCCAGAATGACAGCATCATTTTCAACGCCAACCGGCTCTTTCGCGGCACGCATCTTTTTGGGGTCAGTGTCGCGCCATGCAAAAACATTGGTCACACGAAAACCGCCAAATCCGAGCGCACGTGCACGCCGTTCGCAGCGCTCCACTGTCGGGTCGTTTTGCACCTCGGTCGCAGTCGACGGGTTGAGCATCAGGAAAAGAGCTTTTCTAGCCTCAGGCTCCCACACACGGGTGAGCGAATAGCGGTATTGCTCACAGTCGGAATAGACAGCCGTCGATGGCGCGTCTCCCTTGGTGTGCGTACGCGTGATCATGCACGCCAGTCAAAGAAGCCTTTGCCCGCCCGCTCCAGGAGCTTCGCTGCCATCTCACGCCCAAGCGCAGCCCCGTCTTCAACGGGCGCAGTCGCATCCTCGTTCAAGGCTTCGCTTCCATCCGGGCGCAGCACCTCGCCACGCAGGCGCAGCGTGGCCCCGTCAAGCTCGGCAAGGCCCGCAATCGGCGTTTCACAAGACCCGTCAAGCGCAGCCAGAAAAGCCCGTTCCGCCGCAAGCCGCTGGCCTGTCGGCGTATGATGAATGGCTGCCAGCATATCGGCCACACGAGAATCATCTCCACGCCGCTCGATACCGATCGCCCCTTGCGCCACGGCGGGCAACATATCTGTCACCTCAACCGGAGTCGCAGGCACTTGGCCAATCATGCCCAAGCGCGTAAGCCCTGCCATCGCCAGAAACGTTGCATCCGCCACGCCATCTTCCAGCTTTTTGAGCCGCGTCTGCACGTTGCCGCGAAACTCGGCCAGCGTCAGGTCGGGGCGCTTCACCGCCAGTTGCGCGCGGCGGCGCAGACTTGAGCTGCCCATCACAGCCCCCGCAGGCACATCAGCCAAGGATTTGTATTTAAGGCACACAAACGCATCGCGTACATCTTCGCGCGGCAGATATGTATCCAGCAAAAGCCCGCTGGGCTGCAATGTCGGCATATCCTTCATCGAGTGCACCGCGATGTCGATGCTACCGTCCAGCAGCTGCTCTTCGATTTCTTTGGTAAACAGCCCCTTGCCGCCAAGCTCCTTCAACGGCTTGTCCTTGGCGATAAGCGCCGCATCGTCGCCCGTTGTTTTAATCACGACAATCTCAAAGGCCTCATGCGCCAGATCAAAGGCTGCCGCCAAACGTGCGCGGGTTTCATAGGCCTGTGCAAGAGCCAGCGGCGAACCGCGTGTGCCAATCTTGAGGGGCGCGTCGGGGGTGGGAAGAGCTTTTACCATACCCCCTGTTAGACGCGGCGCTTTGTCCTTTCAAGCGGCTCTTGCTTGACATCGCGCCGCAGCCAAGGGACGAACGACCAACCCAAGAGGAGTTTGACATGGCCGAGCAAAAGAAAATCCTGCGCGCTTTGGCGGGCGAAACGCTTGAAACGCCCCCAATCTGGATGATGCGCCAAGCTGGGCGCTATCTTCCTGAGTACCGCGCAACACGCGCAGAGGCCGGTGATTTTCTTTCACTTTGCTATAATTCCGAGCTGGCTTGCGAGGTTACCTTGCAGCCGATCCGCCGCTACGGCTTTGATGCTTCGATTCTCTTCGCCGACATTCTGCTGGTGCCGCAAGCTCTTGGCGCGGACCTCTGGTTTGTGACAGGAGAAGGCCCACGCCTCTCCACCATCACAGATAAGGCCGGCTTTGACGCCCTCAAGCCTGCAGATGCGATCCATGAACACCTCGCACCAATCTATGAAACGGTGCGCTTGCTCAGCCGCGAGCTTCCTGCCGAAACGACCCTTATCGGCTTTGCTGGCGCGCCCTGGACTGTCGCGACCTACATGATCGCGGGTCGAGGCACACCCGACCAAGGGCCAGCCCATGCTCTCAAAGATGGCAACCGCGATGTGTTTGAGGCGCTTTTGGAGCGTATCACGGATGCGACCATTCTCTATCTCTCCGAGCAAATCAAAGCTGGCGCCGAAGTTGTTAAGATCTTTGACAGCTGGGCAGGCTCGCTCAAAGGCGATGACTTTGTGAACTATGCCATCAAGCCAGCGGCGCGTATCACCGCAGCGCTTAAAGCAATGCACCCCGACACACCCATCATCGCCTTCCCGCGTGGCGCAGGCGAGCGCTATGTCGGCCTGCATGAAGCCATCGGAGCTGATTGTATTGCGCTGGATGATGGCGTTACCGCCGAATGGGCCGCAGCCAACGTTCAAACAGGCGGCTGTGTCCAAGGGAACCTCAAGTCCTCCCACATGGTCACAGGCGGAGACGACCTCGTGCGCGAAACCCGCAAAATTGTGGAGGCCCTCAAGAACGGCCCCCACATCTTCAACCTCGGCCACGGCATCACACCTGATGCAGACCCTGAGAATGTCCAACTGATGATTGACACGGTCAGAGGCGCATAAACCTAAAGACCTTGATGAATGAAAAGGGCCAGCGCATCGCTGGCCCTTTTTTTGTTATTTCACCTCGCCGGTGGGCCTTGGTGTTTCCGCAGTTTCTGCTGGCAAAACAGGATACACCACTTCAGGCATCTCACCCGTCAAGCTGACGAGAAATGCAGTGATCTTGTCTGCCTCGTCGTCAGTCAGATCTTCACCAAGCTGGCTTTCTCCCATGATTTGCACAGCGGTTTTCAAATCCCATACAAGGCCAGAGTGAAAGTAAGGCGCAGTCTGGTCGATGTTGCGCAAAGGCGATGCGCGGAAGACATATTCATCGTCTGCCGTTTCGGTGACGGCAAAGCGCCCCTTGTCATCCGGCGGCAAAATATCGGCCCCAGGTTTCTCGATCAGTCCGAAGGGATAGTAGCCATTGCCGCCAAGGTTGATCCCGTTGTGGCAAGAGGCGCAGCCCTTCTCGATAAAGAGCTCAAGCCCCGCTGTTTGCACATCGGTCATCGCCGCATCATCGCCGTTTAGCCAAGCATCAAAAGGTGCTGGGGTGATCAGGGTTGCCTCATAGGCCTCGATTGCCTTGGCGAAGTTGTCAAACGTCACAGGGTCTGCTTCCGCAGGGAAAGACGCTTGGAACCAGTCCACATATTGCGGCATCGAGTTCAGTGTCGCGATCACATTCTGAGGCGTATTGGCCATTTCGACACCCGCTTGCACCGGCCCTTTGGCTTGCTCTGCCAAGTCAGGTGCGCGCCCGTCCCAGAACTGCGCTTCGTTGAAAACCGAATTCAGAACAGTGGGCGAGTTGCGCGGCCCCTTTTGCCAGCCATGTCCAATCGACGTTGGCATGTTGTCATCACCGCCAGTGGCGAGATTGTGGCAGGAGTTGCAAGAGAACACCCCCGAGGCTGACATGCGCGGGTCAAAAAACAGCGCCTTGCCCAAGTCTATCTTCGCGGGTGTAATCGGATTGTCTTTCACCGCAGGGATCGTTGAAGGCAGCGGCGCGAACAGATCCAGCGCTTCGTTGCGCAGCTCACTGGCCAGAGCCGCGCTGCCTGAGGCAAGCGCCAATGCGGTGGTCGATGTTAATAGGAAATGTCTCATGCTTGAATAGGCCTCCATAGGGTTGAAAGCAGAGTTAAGTTTGAGCGCGTTTCCTTATGTCACAGTTATATTCCGAATCACGGATGTAACGATATGACCTAGGTCAAATCCACTTCGCCAAAGGCGGCAAGCTCATTAAAACAGCGTTGGCATCATGCCCTGTTTCAAGGCCAAATTTGGTGCCGCGATCATAGACAAGGTTGTACTCCGCATAGAGCCCTCGGTGCACCAACTGCTGATCTTTCTCCGCCTCACCCCAAGGCTGGCTCATCCGCTTCTCGGTGAGCGGCACAAACGCGGGTAGAAACGCACGGCCAATATCTTGAATGAAGCCAAAATCAGCCTCCCAATCCCCCGTGTTATGATCATCAAGGAAAATTCCGCCCACGCCACGCGCACGCTTGCGATGTGGAATATAGAAATACTCGTCAGCCCATTCTTTCAGGCGCGGATAGATATCGCTTCCGTGCCTGTCACAATGGTCTTTCTGAACCGCGTGAAAATGGGCCGTGTCCTCGGAATATTCGATGCAAGGATTGAGATCGGAGCCCCCCCCAAACCACCAGCCATGCGGCGTCCAGAACATGCGTGTGTTCATATGGACAGCGGGGCTGTGCGGGTTTTGCATATGCGCAACAAGGCTAATGCCAGAGGCCCAGAAGCGTGGGTCATCAGCCATGCCTGCCAGACCTTTGCGCGCGGCCATCGCCGCTTGTGCGCGGCTGCCAAGCGTGCCGTAAACGGTGGAAATATTCACACCGACTTTCTCGAACACACGCCCCCCGCGCATCACAGACATAAGCCCACCACCCGCATCCGCGCCATCATCTGAAGCGCGTGTGGTTTCTGTCACCTCAAAGCGGCCAGCAGGCGCTTCGCCGCCAAAACTGTCTTCAAGCCCCTCAAAGGCTGCCACAATGTCGTTGCGCAGTTCGCGAAACCAGCCGCTTGCGCGCGCCTTTTCATCTGTCATGTTGCTCATCGTATGCTCCTTAGTGGGCCGGGGCCGTGACCGGATCAAGCAGAGTGCGACCGCCGTCGACCGTTAGCACCTGCCCCGTCATAAAACTCGCACCATCCGAGGCCAAAAACTGCACAGCTTCGGCAAGCTCGGTGGGGCTGGCGATGCGCCCCATGGGCGTACCCTTTTCAATCACCGCCCTGAAATCGGGGTGATCTTTGAGATGCTCTTGCAGGCTTGCACTCATCACCGAACCCATGGCCACCGCATTGACCCTGATCCGATCAGGTGCAAGCGCAACCGCCAAGGAGCGTGTCATCTGCTCCAAAGCCGCGTTGGAAATGGACAGTGCCATCAACTGCGGGTGAGCACGACGCGACAGTATAGAAGACAAGTTGATGATAGAGCCCGCTGGCCCCTCGCCATTGTCATCCTTGGATTGCTTGATCATCCGCTTGGCAATCAGCTGGCTCAGGCGCAGCGAAGCCATCAAATTTTGCTCTAGCGCCATTTCGACAGCGTCGTCATCAGGGTTCAACGGATCAGACGCGACAACCTGCCGCGATGCATTCACCAAAATATCGACGCGATCAAAGGCATCAATCGTTGCAGACAGCAGGTTGGCCAAGGTCAGCTTCTCACGCAAGTCGCCCGCAAACGCGCGGATCGGGCTGTCTTCCTCTTGGGTGCCAACCTCTTTTGTCAGCGCCTCGTCGTCCATATCCGCGAACATTACATTCGCACCTTTATCGACAAAGTGCCGAGCAATCGCGAGGCCAACGCCGTTGGCAGCCCCCGTTACAATCGCTGTTTTTCCAGTCACTGAAAGCGACATATTGCGCTCCTCTCATCGAATCTCAAAGCCGAAGCTGGCCGAAGTGGTAGCGCAAAACGTCAGCGCTTGCGAGACGGCTTTGCGGCATGAATAAGCTTGAAGCGGCTGTTGCCACCCTCAAGCTCCTCTACAAAACCGAACCGTGCCCGCAGAACCTCCTCATACGGCAGGTGGCGGTTGGCCACCATATAGAGGTGCCCAACGCCCTTCAGAGCAGCCGCCGCCGATGTGATAAAGGCTTGCCCCAACTCGGGAACACCCTTGCGCCCGGTGTGGAACGGCGGATTCATCACAACGGTATCGAGTGAAGCACGCGGCTGCCAGCGCGTCGCATCGGCCCAATGGAACTGTGCGCGCCTATCCGTAATGTTTTGCTTTGCACAGCTCAGCGCAGCACGGCTCGCCTCGACAAGATGCAGCGTTTCAATCGCTTGACGCTCCAAAATCGTACGCGAGAGGTAGCCCCAACCTGCGCCAAGGTCAGCCACTTCTTTCCCAAGCTTCTCAGGCAAAACCGCCGCCAACAGGCGTGAGCCCTCATCTGCCTTTTCTGCCGAGAAAACACCGGGAACGGTGAAAAAACCATCGGTGTTCTCACCGCCTTTGCCAGCGTCCAACCAGTCATCAACAACTGCTGGCGATGTGAGTTGGCAGGTGAAAATCTTGCCGTGTGCCTTGCTGTAGGCTGCAGAGCAGTCGCCACGCTTGCGCAGCTCTTTGAAATGGCTGTCAATGCCATCAGTTTTGACACCATCGACAATAAACTGCCCGCCCGTCAGCCCTGCGGCCTGCGCAAAAAGCACACGCCCCTCAAGCCGCCCACGCGGAACAAACACAATAACCGCTGCCGCTGTTTCTGGCAGGCTGGACAGCACCGTATAACCTTGCGCCTCATAAGAGTTGGCAGACGCCACATCATCACACACGAGCAAAAGGCGCTCGGCAGGCAAACCTGCGAGGCTTTGCCCCGAGGCGCCCAAAACAACAATTTCGCCAACCTCAGGCAGGCTCACATGCCCCGCCTCAAGCGCGAGCGACAACCGCGTATCCATCATGTCTCAAATCCCTTCAGGGCGAGGCTGTGCCTCACTCCTTTTCCATCGTGCATTGCAGCGGGTGCTGGTGTTGGCGCGCAAGGTCCATCACCTGCGTCACCTTTGTCTCGGCAATCTCATGGGAGAAAACACCCACAACCGCAAGCCCGCGCTTATGCACTGTCAGCATAATCTCAAACGCCTGGGCATGATCCATGCCAAAGAAGCGCTCCAGAACATGCACCACAAATTCCATCGGTGTGTAATCATCGTTCAGAAGCATGACCTTATAGAGCGGTGGCCGCTTCGTCTGAGGCTTCACCTTAGTGATGACCGAGCTGTCGCCCTCGTCATCCCTATCGTCGCCCATTCGAATGATCACACTCTCTTGCATCAGCCCTGACATTTCATGCTTCATACATTCTGCTCTATATAACGCTTGAGGCCGCGCTGAAAAGAGGGTCAGCAAAACTCTCTGCAAATGGCAGTGTGTCTTGCGCGCGCCTGGCTCGCAGAATGTTTGCGCACGTACCTTACCCAATAATCTCAAAACGGTTCACATCCACCAGCCCGCGGTCTGTGATTTTGAGGTTCGGGATAACAGGTAGCGCCAGAAACGCGAGTTGCAGGAAAGGCTCATGCAGCTGAACCTCAAGGCTCCCTGCCGCCGCACGCAGCGGGATAAGCTGTTCGCGCACTGCCTCAAAGCTCTCAAGGCTCATAAGGCCCGCCAATGGCAACGCCAGCTCAGCCAGTATCTCTCCGTTTTCAACAACAACAAATCCACCCTCAATCTCGCCCAGGCGATTGGCCGCCAGTGCCATATCGTCATAGCTGGCGCCCACAACGGCGATATTGTGGTGATCATGGCAGACAGTCGAAGCAATCGCCCCGCGCTTGAGCCCGAACCCGCGTACAAAGCCCGTGGCAATGTTCCCGTTCTTACCATGCCGCTCAATAACGGCAATCTTGACAAGATCACGCGCCACATCGGGCCTCTTGTCACCGTCAACGATCAGGATCTCTTCGTGAAGGTGTTCCGTGATGATCTTGCCTTCAATGATCCCGATCACATCTGTGTCCGTGCGGTTGCCACCCGTACGAAAGGCTTCTGCCGTAACACGTGGAGCCTTCACCGACGCCCGCCCAACGGGGCTGACACTGCGGCGTGCCGCAAAAGCGGTATCGCCCACATATACGCCCGCGGCCCAAACCATTTGTGCATCACAGGCTTCAAGGCTCTTCACAGCCACAATATCAGCGCGTTTCCCCGGCGCAATCTGGCCACGATCTTTGAGGCCAAAGGCCTCCGCTGCCGAAAGGCTCGCAGCACGATACACCGCACGCGGGCTACAGCCACGCTCAATGAGCCTGCGGATCATGTAGTCCAGATGGCCCTGCTCGGCGATATCCAGCGGATTTCGGTCGTCTGTACAGAGGCACATGTAAGGCGATGTAAAATCATCCAGCAACTCTGCCAGCGCTTCCAAGTCCTTGCTCACAGATCCCTCGCGGATCAGCACACGCAGCCCTTTTTGAAGCTTCTCGCGCGCTTCTTCAGCACTCGTGGCTTCATGCTCAGTGCGAATACCTGCACTCACATAGGCGTTCAGATCGGTCCCGGACAAAAGCGGTGCATGCCCGTCGATGTGCTGGCCCGCAAAAAGCTTGAGCTTGGCCATGATCCCCGCATCGCGGTGAATAACACCAGGGTAGTTCATAACCTCGGCCAAACCACTCACCTGCGGATGCCCCATAAGCGGCTTCAAATCCTCCGCCTCGATACGCGCACCAGCGGTTTCCATTTCGGTTGATGGCACACAGGAGCTGAGGTTCACCCGCAAATCCATGAGCAGACACTCGGCCGCATCTAGAAAATACTGCAGTCCTTTGACGCCAATCACGTTGGCGATCTCATGGGGATCGCAAATCGCCGTGGTCACACCACGAGGCGTCACGCATCGGTCAAATTCGAATGGTGTGACAAGAGAGCTTTCCACATGCAAGTGCGTGTCAATGAAGCCGGGAACAAGCTTAAGACCCGTTACATCAATGATCTCTGCCGCCTCATACGCAGCTCCGATGCCAGCGATCACGCCCTGAAATATCGCCACATCGCCCGTAATGAGCGCGCCTGTCACCACATCAAAAACCTCGCCACCGCGCAAAACAGTATCGGCAGGCCGCTCCCCGCGAGCAACGGCAATAAGTTCTTCTAGCTCAGGTTTCACGTGCCGCATTCTGCGCCTCTCCGAGCCAGCCCAGGCCCTCAATTGTTGTGCCGCGCGGATGATACTCGCAGCCTACCCAGCCTGCATAGCCCGCCGCATCAAGTGCTGCAAACATGGTGCCAAATCCAACAGGCTCATGGCGCTCCGGCACGCCTGCAATTTGGATATGCGCTGTGACGGGCAGTACCTCCGGCAGGCTTGTTAGGGCGTCTCCATGGGTACGCTGGTGATGGTAAATATCCCACTGTAGCGCGACATTTTCGTGATCAATCCTGCGCAAGATCTCCAGCGCTTGGTCGGTCTGGCTAAGAAAATAACCAGGCATGTCAAAACCATTGATCGGCTCGATCATCACCAAACAGTCAAGCTGCGCCAGCCTGTCTGCTGCGCGACGTATATTGCTGATATAACCAGCCTCCGCCCGCACTCCCTCGGCAAGACCCGCCATGCAATGCACCCGTTTCGCCCCCAGTGCCTGCACATAGCGCGCAGCGGTCTCAAGCCCCGCGCTAAATTCGGCTTCGCCGCCAAGCAAGGCGGCAATCCCACGCGACCCGGCCTCCCAATCCCCCGGAGGCAAATTGAAGACAGAAAGCTCTAACGCATTCTCATCAAGCTTCCGTGCCAGCATGTCAGGCGCATAGGCATAGGGAAATAGAAACTCTACCGCGTTAAACCCTGCTGCGCGCGCCGCTGCAAAGCGCTCCTCAAACGGCAGTTCCGTAAACATCATCGAAAGGTTCGCAGAAAAATGCGGCATGTCTCAGATATCCTTTTGCGCGACGCCTCCAACATATGTCTGCGCGACAGAACGATCATCGCCCATGATCATCAAAAGGAAAAGCTCTTCTGCCAGCGTTTCGATGCGATCGGCGCGTAAGCGCATTTCAGGTGTGGCACGCGCATTGAGCACCACCATGTCGGCCGCAGTTCCCGCCTCAAGCGTGCCAATCTCGCCTTCAAGGCCAAGCACTTCGGCATTGCCGCGTGTGACCCAGTCAAAGGCCTCAAAAGGGTGCATCTGTTGGCCACGCAGCTGCAAAACCTTGTACCCCTCATTGAGCGTCTGTAACATCGAGTAAGACGTGCCGCCCCCGATATCAGTGGCAATCCCACCCCGAATGCCACGCGCCCGCAAGCCTGCATCATCATACAGCCCTGAGCCCAAAAAGAGGTTGGAGGTCGGGCAAAAGACTGGCTTCGCCCCTGTCTCGACCAAGGCATCAATCTCGCGTGGTTCAAGATGAATAGCATGGCCCAACAGGGCACGCTTGCTCAGAAGCCCGTAGTGCTCATAAATGCCGACATAGTCAGGTGCATCCGGGTAAAGCTCCCGTGCGCGGGCAATCTCACTCACGTTTTCACTGACATGAGTCTGCATGTAGCAGTCGGGATGCTTAGCGCATAAAGCGCCCGCCGCCTCAAGCTGCGCGGGTGTCGAGGTCAGTGCAAAACGCGGGGTAATCGCGTAGTGCAGCCGTGCTTTGCCGTGCCAACGCTCAATCAGCGCAAGACTCTCGTCATAGCCTTGTTGTGCTGTATCGAGCAGTGCCTCAGGCGCGTGACAATCCATCATCACCTTACCACCGATCATGCACATCCCGCGCCGCTCGGCCTCGGAAAACATCGCATCCACACTCGCCGCATGAACCGATCCATACGCGACACCCGTGGTCGTGCCGTTGTTCAGCAACCCATCATAGAAGCCTTTGGCCATCGCCTCACAATGCGCAATGTCAGCAAAACGCTGCTCTTCAACAAACGTGTATGTGTTCAACCAGTCGAGCAAATCCTTGCCCCAACTCGCCAAAACCTGCACCTGCGGAAAGTGCAAATGCGTATCAATGAAGCCGGGCATAATCAGGTGATCACGGTGGTCAACAACCTCTGCCCCAACAGCTGAACTGCGCAGCTGGTCCGCTGGGCCGACCGCAACGATCCGCCCGTCCTTAACATGGACCGCACCGGCCTCATGAAAAAGGAACGCGCGCGCATCGTCCGCACCTTCAGGGCGCCGATGAAAGCTCAGAACCCGCCCTAGAAATAACGTCTCGCTCATGCCTTACCTCTAACACTCTGTCGGTTAACGGCATCTTGAAAAGCAGCAAGCCGCGCCATCACTTCGGCCACAACAAATGCCGCGATCACCTCTGGCCGCCGATCCCCCTTATGGGCTGCCGCCATTGGGCAGACAAGCTGGTCTACTTCCCCAACCGTCCAGCTCTCAAACTTGGCGCGCTTTGTCTTTGAGCCAATCATCCCGACATAGGCCGCATCTCCGCGCGCCAGAGCCTCTGACGTCAGCAAGAAATCCAAACTGTGCTCATGCGTCGCCACGATATAGGCAGCACCCGCCCTCGCGCCACGCAGCGTAAGTTCGGGCAGAGGTGTGCACAGCTGCTCAACACCCTCGGGAGCGCGCGCGAGCTCTTCGGCGCGGCTATCCACCAGTATCGCGCGCACAGGCAAAGGCGCAAAGGCATAGGCCAAGGCACGGCCAATATGCCCTGATCCCAGAATCAGAACCTCAGGCAAAGCCGCCATACGCGCCGCCTCCTGTGCCAGAAGTCGAGTCTTCTCTGCCTGATCAATCACGCGCAGATCCAGCTGTACGTGCCCGCCACAGCACTGCCCGATCTCAGGCCCAAGTGGCACGTTCATCTGCCGCGAGCATTCTGGCGAACGGGCCAATGCGCGTGCCTCGTCTATCGCCATGTACTCAAGCTGGCCCCCACCAACGGTTCCCCAAAGTGCGGTCTCTGCAACGAGCATAAATGCCCCCACCTCACGCGGGGAAGAGCCACGCACGTTTGATATCCGCACCGCCACAATCGGCTCAGCCAGCTCNAGGAATTCGGCCAAANCGNTCATTTTTTCAGCCTCTCGACCGCCATCAGAACGCGCTCTGGCGTTGCAGGCGCGTCAAGCCTTGGACACTCGGCATAGTCNGCAACCGAGGCCACGGCGTGGCCTATCGCTTCAAAGACTGAAATCCCCAACATAAACGGGGGCTCACCCACGGCTTTGCTCCGCTTGATCGTGCGCTTGGGGTTCTCGCTCCACTCGGCAAGCCTCACGTTGAACGCGCGCGGCTTGTCGCTTGCCAGCGGGATTTTGTAGGTGCTCGGTGCATGGGTGCGCAGCGCGCCTTTGTCGTCCCACCAAAGTTCTTCGGTGGTCAGCCACCCCATCCCCTGAATAAACGCACCCTCCACTTGCCCGCGGTCAATCGCAGGATTGAGGGAGCGCCCCACATCATGCAACACATCCGCCCGTGTCACACGGTACTCGCCTGTGAGCGTATCGATTTCCACCTCAGAGCACGACGCCCCATAGGCAAAGTAGAAAAACGGCTGGCCCTTGCCCGTTGCCCGATCCCAGTGGATTTCGGGCGTCTTGTAGAAGCCTGCCGCTGAAAGCTGCACACGGTCCATATAGGCCCCCGCGATAAACTCCTTAAACGCAAACACCCTGTCGCCAACAGAAACCTGACCGTCTGCAAACTCCAGCGCCACCTCACCCCATTTTTCGCGCGCATACTCCGTCAGCCGCGCCTTGATCTGCTCGCAAGCATCAAGGGCTGCCATACCGTTGAGATCAGTCCCGGAAGAGGCTGCCGTCGCGCTCGTGTTGGGCACTTTGTCTGTCGCAGTCGACGTGATCTTCACAGCCTCAAGCGCAACACCAAAAGCTTCAGCCACAATCTGCGCAACCTTGGTGTTTAGCCCTTGGCCCATCTCTGTGCCACCATGATTGATCATCAAGGAGCCGTCTTTATAAACGTGTAGCAAAGCTCCAGCCTGATTATACCAGGTTGCCGTAAAGCTGATGCCAAACTTTACAGGCGTCAGCGCGATCCCGCGGCGGATGATCCCGCCTTTGGCGTTATGGACGATGATATCTGCACGCCGCTTGCGATAGTCAGACGTCTCTTCAAGCTCGCCAACCAACCGCTCCAGAATATTGTCTTCAACAGTCTGATGGTAAGGCGTCACGTTGCGTTCGCCGATACCGTAAAAATTGGCCTTGCGGATATCGAGAGGGTCTTTGCCAAGCTTATAGGCGATCTCTTCAATCATCCTCTCGGCCACAATCACCCCTTGCGGCCCGCCAAAGCCCCGAAAGGCCGTGTTGCTCACAGTGTTGGTTTTCATGGGGCGTGAACTGATGCGCACATGCGGGTAAAAGTAAGCATTGTCCGCATGAAAGAGCGCGCGGTCCGTCACCGGCCCCGAAAGATCTGCCGCAAAGCCACAGCGCGCCGCCCACTGGCCCTCAACCGCTTCAATACGCCCGTCGGCGTCAAATCCCACGTCATAGTCCGCAACAAAATCATGTCGCTTACCCGTCGCCGTCATATCTTGGTCGCGGTCAGGGCGGATTTTGACAGGGCGGTTCCATTTCTTCGCCGCCATCGCCGCGACGGCCGCAAAGAGATTCATCTGGCTTTCCTTGCCGCCAAAGCCACCGCCCATGCGCCGCACCTTCACCACAACAGAGTGCGCCGCCACGCCCAGAACCTGCGCCACAATCACCTGCGCCTCGGTTGGATGCTGGGTTGAGGCATAAATCACCACGTCGTCATCTTCAGCAGGCATCGCAAACGAGATATGCCCCTCCAGATACATGTGATCCTGCCCACCAATCGCCATGCGGCCCTTGATATGATGCGCAGCCTCCTCAAAGCCTGCTTTCACATCCCCACGCTGAAGTGTCATGGGCGCGGTCACATCAGGGTAGCCTGCTGCAATCGCCTCAAGCGGCTCCAGTACATGCGGCAACGCATCAATCTCGACCCGCGCCAGCTCGGCGGCCCGCCGCGCGATATCGCGGCTCTCGGCAATCACGGCAAAAAGCGGTTGGCCATGAAACTCCACAGTCGTGTCAGGGAAAACAGGCTCATCCCCTGCATGCACAGCAGACACATCATTGATCCCGGGGATATCCGCAGCCGTGAGTACTCCCACAACTCCTTCGCACGCCAGAACAGCGCTCAGATCAAGCGCCCTGATCGTGCCATGTGCCACTTTGGAGCAGCCAAGATAGGCGTGCAGCGTACCAATCGGCTCAGGGATATCGTCCGTATAATCAGCCCGCCCCGTCACTTGCTTGATGGCCGAGTCGTGCTTGGCGTCTGTGCCCGTATGTCCGAACTTGCTCATCTATACAGCCTCCAGCTTGGCCACCTGGCCCGCACCCTGCTCAGCCCAGAAGCGGCGGAAAAGGTTGCCCGCCACAAGGCTGCGATACTCGGCTGTCGCGCGCCAGTCACTGAGGGGCGCAAAGTCCTCGGCCACAGCCTCTGCCGCCGCCTCAAAGCTCGCCTCTACAAATGGTTGCCCCAAAAGCGCAGCTTCTGCCTTTGCTGCGCGTTTGGGCGTGGCTGCCATTCCGCCAAAAGCGATCCGCGCCTCAGCGATCATCCCGCTTTCAACCCGCACAGCAAAACCAGCAGCCACAGCTGTAATGTCTTCATCGCGCCGTTTTGAAACCTTATAGGCCGCATGATACATCCCTGCCTGCGCAAGCGGCAGTTCGACAGCCTCGACAAACTCGCCAGCCCGCAAATCCTGCTTGCCGTAGTCGATGAAGAACTCTTCCAGCGGCAGCGCCCGCACGCCCTCGGCACTGCGCAAATGCAGCGTAGCCCCTAAGGCGATAAAGACAGGTGGCGTGTCACCAATCGGCGAGCCATTGGCAATATTGCCACCCACCGTCCCCATATTGCGCACTTGCCAGCCCGCAATCCGCCTCCAGTAAGGCAAAAGATGCGGGAAGGCGCGGGCCAGTGCGACCTCGGCTTCGCTATAGCTCGCCCCGGCCCCAATTCTGAGCGATGATCCTGTTGCGACAATCTGCCGAAGCTCTGTCAAATGCCCGATAAAGACCGCTGGCGTAATGGGCTTCATCATCTTGGTCACCCAGAGGCCCACATCCGTCGCACCAGCAACAATTGTTGCCTCGGGGTGTTCAGCCAAAACATCAGCCAAATCCGCCACGCTCGCAGGCAAGATGGCGCGGTCACCAGCTTTTGCCACATCCACACGCGCGCCATCAGCCAGCGCCTCAAGTCGCGTTGTCACATCCGCGCGCTCAAGCGCCAGCGGATCCGCCTCAGGCTTGCCAAGCTCTGCTGCCGCCCGCGCCGCCTTGAAGATCGGCTCATAGCCCGTGCAACGGCACAGGTTGCCCTGCAAGGCTGTCTCGATCTCGGCATCACTTGGCGCAGCGACTTCCATCCACAATGCATAGAGCGACATCACAATCCCAGGCGTACAGAAGCCACACTGGCTCCCGTGCGCGTCCACCATCGCTTGTTGAACAGGGTGCAATCCACCGCCCGCACCGCGCAAGTGCTCAATCGTCACCACGTGGCAGCCATCAAGGCTCGCCAGAAAACGGATGCAGGCATTCACCGCCTCATAGCGCAAGCCATCCTGCGTCAGGCGTCCGACAAGCACAGTACAAGCGCCGCAGTCGCCCTCTGCGCACCCTTCTTTTGTACCCGTCAGGCGCCGCGCGATGCGCAGGTAGTCCAACAACGTTTCCTGTGCACCCACCTCAGGCAGACAAACAGCTTCGCCGTTTAACAAAAATCCTATTTCATGGCGCACCTTGCCCATAGCCTTGTCTCCGCGCTGAATTTAGGCGTCAGCCTACGCCCCTTCCGCTTTCAACGATACCGCGGGTTTGGCTAGACACTTTCAACAAAAATTATAAAATAAATTGTAACGCTATGCACCATACTACCCCAAGCAAAAAGGGAGGGCACCATGCCCTATGTCGAGAGTATCAAGGTATTTTGCCGCGTGGTCGAGCTCGGCTCCATCACATCAGGAGGGCGCGACCTGCGGCTCACACCCGCCGTTGCGTCAAACCGCATCAAAGAGCTTGAGAAACGGCTTGGTGCACGGCTGTTTGACCGCACCACACGAAAGCTGCGCACAACAGAGGCAGGTAAGCTCTTTTATGACCACGCCCGCAAGGTCATCGACACGCTCGATGATGCAGAGGCCGCGCTCGCGGGGTTCTCCGGGCAGCCACGGGGCGCATTGCGCGTGTCAGCCCCGCTCGGAGTGGGGCAGCGGCTGCTTGCTCCCCTCGTACCCACCTTTGCAGCTGCCCACCCGGATGTGCAGGTGCAACTGCGCTTGTCTGATCGTAAGGTCGACCTCTTGGAAGACCGCCTCGACATTGGCTTCATGCTTGGCAATCCTCCAGACAGTAACTTCAAGCAACGCAAACTTGCGGATTGCCCCCGCGCTCTTGTGGCAACGCCTGAGTATCTCGTGAAACACGGCACACCAAAGGCCCCTCAAGAGCTTATGCAGCACAACTGCCTTTTGCTCCGCTACCCCCACTCGCCCGAATACTTCTGGACACTCGGCACCGCAGACGGCCCGCTCAAACTCAATGTTATGGGCCGCTTTGACGCCGACAGCTCGGATATTCTCACCGATTGGGCGCTCGCGGGTCATGGCATCGCAAACAAACCCCGCTTTGAAGTCGCAGCTCATCTCGCATCTGGCGCGCTCGTCGAAGTCCTACCCGAAACACCGCCCATGCCGACCAGCTTTCTGTGCCTCTACCCGCACCGCAAACTACAAGATCCGAAAGTGCGCCTGTTCATCGACCACGTTGCCGAGGCTCTCAAACCGCAGCTCAAGGCAATGACCTAACTCAAATAATCAATGATGGGGCAGTCTGGCCTGTCATCGCCGCAACAGGCACCCACAAGGTGCTCCAGCTCGTCCTGCAGCTTCTGAAGCTCACGCTGCTTGGCGCGAATTTCCTCCAGCCGCTCGCTCGCGATTTGCTTCACTTCCGAGCTACACCTGTCAGAATCCTGATACAGCCCCAAAAGCTCGCGACACTGGGCAATCGAAAACCCAAAAGCGCGTGACCGCCCCACAAATGACAGCTTGCGCAAACTGGCTTCATCATAATCCCGATAGCCCGCCGCCGTGCGCGCCGCAGGCTCTACAAGGCCAATGTCGGCATAATATCGCACAGTCTTGACAGGCAGGCCTGCCGCCTGAGCCGCTTTTGAAATATTCATCAGAGTTCTCGCTTGACCTTCCCGCTACAGGAACCTGCATACACGACTTCAGAAACGCGCGAAAGAACACTGGATGCAAAAACAAACACTCTTGACCGGAGCGGTTGTCGCTCTCGCAGCCTTTGCAGGCTACCACTATCTGGAACCAGCCCCAACGGCACAAAGGCCCGCTGCCACCGCTGGCTCAGCGCTGGTTGCGGTAAACCTGCCCGATACCTTCACAGCCAAGGGCCAAATGGGCAAAACTGCGTTTGAAGCCAAATGCGCCATTTGCCACGGAACCAATGCCGCAGGCAATATTGAGGCGGCTCCGCCCCTCGTGCACAAAATCTACGAACCAAGCCACCATGGAGACGAGAGTTTTCAGCGCGCTGCGGCACTTGGCGTGCAAGCGCACCACTGGCGCTTTGGCAATATGCCGCCCGTAGAAGGCATCACCCGCGCAGAAGTCGACACAATCATCGCCTACATTCGTGAATTGCAACGCGCCAATGGAATTTTTTAGCGTCTAGCGGCGCACCATCAAAGCAGCCATATCCAGCATGCGATTGGAAAAGCCCCACTCATTGTCATACCAGCCAAAGACGCGCAGCAAGCCACCCACCGAAACGCTGGTCTCGCGACCGGACATGATAATACTTTCAGGCCGCCCGCGCAGATCGGTCGAAACAAGCGGCGCGGTAATGTAGCCAAACAGCGGGCTCCCCAGCGCCGCCTCTTTGAGCGCAGCGTTCACATCGGCAACTTCAGCAGGTCTGGCCAACTGCAACGCCAGATCAATCGCCGAGACACTCGCCGTTGGCACACGCACGGCCCGCGCTTCGATCCGCCCTGCAAGCTTGGGCAGCACCACATCAATAAGCTTGGCAGCGCTTGTTGTGGTTGGCACCATCGACAGGCCCGCCGCACGGCTGCGCACAAGGTCGCCCCTCGGCTTGTCTATCGTCGGCTGACTTCCCGTATAGCAATGAACGGTCGTCATATGTCCGCTCTCAACACCCCAGCGCGCATCCAGCAAGCGCAGGAGCGGGGCCAAAGCATTGGTGGTACAGCTGGCATTCGAAACAATCTTGTGCGCGCCAAGTTCCGCCTCGTTCGCGCCCAAGACTATCGTCTTGTCCGCCGCCTCCGATGGCCCCGAAATCAGGACTGCCTTTGCCCCCGCCTCAAGCCCGCGTTCGGCAACGGCACGGTTGCCTGCGGCCCCGGTACACTCAAGCAACACATCAACGCCGCTCAAGTCCAGCGCACGAATATCGCTCTCGCCATAAAACGGGTACGTGGCATCATCCACATCAAGGCGTTGCGCCACATGGCTGACCTGCCCGGGGAATGGCCCGAAAATGCTGTCATAGGCAAAAAGGTAGGCACAGCTCTCGAGTGGCGCGATATCGTTGATCAGCACCACCTCGAAATCACCGGCCCGCGCGCCATGCAGCATCCGCAAGATAGAGCGGCCAATACGCCCAAATCCGTTGATCGCTATTCTGACGGGCCGCTGGCTCATCTCAGTGCTCGCTCTCGCTCTTGTAGCCTTGCCCCTCGAAGTGCGGCTCCATCTGGGCAACAATCACCGAGTTTTCAGCCAAGGCCCGCGCCATCAGGTCACGCTCTTCCTCGGGGATCTCGTGGCCCAGCTCTTCGCGCTCTTCCAACGTGCCGTAGCCCGTCACATCAAGAGGGGCGGTATCGGCCTGTTTCAGAATGGCAACAGTTTCGCGCACGGCCTCTTCCTCGTCCACACCGCTGGCATAGATCATCAGCGACGCGCCCGTAGCCCCCTTGGGCAGCCCGTCGCCTTCCTTGCGGCCAATCTCCACAAGCAGTGTATAGACCTGCTGTGGTTTCTTGGCTTTCTTCTTCTTTTCCGTCGTCTCGGCCATAGCCCGGCTCCCTCGCTCAGTTGCTCGCAGGCTTGTCGAAACGCGTGCAGCAAGTCAACCCGCCCCGTTTCTGCCAGACGGGCCAAGAGGGCCTTTGCAGGCCATATCTGGCTGGCCTCAAATCTGCAAAAGGCCACGCGGCGGCAATTAAGAGCCTCTCACGCAATCCCCTGCGCTTGAAGCCACATCACCAAAACAATAGCAGCCATCAGGATACCTGACCGAACCATATTCAAACCTCCTCTTGTGAAGGCTCAAACGCAAAACGCGGCAACTTCCGTCGCCGCGTTTGTAAAAATATCTTGGCCAGTGGTTCAGTCGCGCAGCAACTCGTTGATCGAGGTCTTTGAGCGCGTACGCTCATCCACCCGCTTCACGATCACAGCGCAGTAAAGGTTCACACCGTTCTTGCTTGGCATCGAGCCCGCCACAACAACAGACCCCGCAGGCACTTCGCCATACATCACTTCGCCTGTCTCACGGTCCAAAATCTTGGTGGACTGGCCAATGAAAACACCCATGCCCAGCACAGAGCCTTCACGAACAATGCAGCCTTCCACAACTTCCGAGCGCGCGCCGATAAAGCAGTTGTCTTCAATGATCGTCGGGCCCGCCTGCATCGGTTCCAGAACACCGCCAATGCCCACACCACCAGACAGGTGCACATTCTTGCCGATCTGCGCGCAGGAGCCAACAGTCGCCCATGTGTCAACCATGGTTCCGCTGTCCACATAGGCGCCGATGTTCACGAAAGATGGCATCAAAACAACGCCAGGCGCGATATAGGCCGACTTGCGCACAACACAGTTTGGCACAGCGCGGAAACCAGCAGTCTTCCAGTCATCCGCTTTCCAGCCTGCAAACTTGCTATCGACCTTATCCCACCAGCCGCCGGCTTGCGGGCCACCGTCGTGGATTTCCATGTCCTTGATGCGGAAACCCAAAAGCACAGCTTTCTTGGCCCACTGGTTCACATGCCAGCTGCCGTCATCCTGCTTTTCAGCCACGCGAAGCTTTCCGCTATCCAGCGCATTCAGCGTATCTTCGATCGCATCACGCGCCTCACCTGTTGTGTTTGGTGTGATGGCGTCGCGCGCCTCCCATGCAGCCTCGATGGCCACTTCCAACTGTGCGTTTGACATATGTGTCTCCCCAAATCGCGTGTACAAATATCTTGCTCTCCCTTTAGCGGCCTTCGGCCAGCCGCGCAATCGCTTCGCCTTGTGGCGAAACAGCACCCAAGGCACAGCACTCTTGCCTTCCCCGCCCCTGTATGCACATTGCCTCACAGATAAATTCAGGAGGTTTTCATGCCAGTTCTTCGTTCACGCACCAGCACCCATGGCCGCAATATGGCCGGCGCACGCGGCCTCTGGCGCGCAACAGGCATGACAGACGACGACTTCGGCAAGCCCATCGTCGCCATCGTCAACTCCTTCACCCAGTTTGTGCCCGGCCACGTGCACCTGAAAGACCTGGGCCAGCTCGTCGCGCGCGAAGTCGAAAAGGCAGGCGGTGTTGCCAAAGAGTTCAACACAATCGCCGTAGATGACGGCATCGCGATGGGCCATGACGGCATGCTCTACTCGCTCCCCAGCCGCGAAATCATCGCCGACAGCGCCGAATATATGGTCAACGCCCACTGCGCGGACGCGATGGTTTGCATTTCAAATTGCGACAAGATCACCCCGGGCATGCTTATGGCCGCCATGCGCCTCAACATCCCCTGTGTCTTCGTTTCAGGTGGGCCGATGGAAGCGGGTAAAGTGATCTGGGATGGCGAAGAAAAAGCCATCGACCTTGTCGACGCCATGGTTGCGGCAGCTGATGAAAACATGAGCGACGAGCAAGTCGATGCTATCGAGCGCTCCGCTTGCCCCACATGCGGCTCCTGCTCGGGCATGTTCACCGCCAACTCGATGAACTGCCTCACAGAAGCGCTTGGCCTCTCGCTTCCGGGCAACGGCTCTGTGCTTGCCACCCACGCTGACCGCGAAGCGCTCTTCCGTGAAGCAGGCCATCGCGTGGTCGATCTTTGCAAACGGTTCTACGAGGGCAACGACCACTCTGTCCTGCCCCGCAATATCGCCAGCTTCAAAGCCTTTGAAAACGCCATGACCCTCGATATCTCAATGGGTGGCTCGACCAATACAGTTCTGCACCTGCTGGCCGCAGCCCACGAAGGCGAGATCGACTTCACCATGCAAGACATCGACAGGCTCAGCCGCAATGTCCCTTGCCTGTGTAAAGTCGCCCCCGCCAAAGATGATGTGCACATGGAAGACGTGCACCGCGCCGGCGGCATCATGGCCATTCTGGGCGAACTGGATCGCGCGGGCCTCATCCACCGTGATCTGCCCACAGTCCATTCGCCTACCATGGCCGACGCTCTGGCAAAATACGACATTGCTCAAAGCACCGACGCAGCCGTGCACGAATTCTATCGCGCCGCGCCGGGCGGTGTTCCGACACAAGTCGCCTTCTCCCAAAGCCGCCGCTACCCCGATCTTGATCTGGACCGCGAAGCAGGTGTCATCCGCACAAAAGAGCACGCCTTCAGCCAGGATGGTGGCCTCGCTGTGCTCTTTGGAAACCTCGCCGAAGACGGCTGCATCGTCAAAACAGCGGGCGTGGATGACAGCATCCTGAAGTTCTCTGGCCCCGCTTATGTCTGCGAGAGCCAAGACCAGGCTGTGAGCGATATTCTCACAGGCAAGGTTAAAGCAGGCGATGTTGTCGTGATCCGCTACGAAGGCCCGCGCGGTGGCCCGGGTATGCAAGAAATGCTCTACCCGACGAGCTACCTCAAATCAAAAGGCCTCGGGGCAGCCTGTGCTCTTCTGACAGACGGGCGCTTCTCGGGCGGCACATCAGGCCTTTCTATCGGTCACGTCTCCCCGGAAGCGGCTGAAGGTGGCCTCATCGGTCTTGTAGAAAAAGGCGATCTTATCGAGATCGACATTCCCAACCGTGGCATCAACCTCGCCGTGGATGAAGCAACACTGGCCGAGCGCCGCGCCGCACAAGACGCCAAAGGCTGGCAGCCTGTGACACCGCGCAAACGCAAGGTCACAACCGCGCTCAAAGCCTACGCCTCCATGACAACCTCCGCCGCAAAAGGCGCCGTGCGACAGCTCTAATCAGAGCCCTCTCCCCCAGAGTATTTAGAAATAACACAGGGGGAGAGGGCCAAGTTCGCTCTGCCACTCTTGGACTAAAGCAGCAAAGCCAACTCCAGCCTTACAATGACGTCTTCTGCCGCCCTTGTGCGTCAAAGTTTTCGGCCTCAAGCCAGCGCTCAAACCGCGTTTTCAGAACAGGCCACTCACTGTCCAGAATGGACAGCCAAGCCGTATCCCGATTGCGGCCCTTATAAACAACAGCCTGCCGGAATATGCCTTCAAAGGTAAACCCAAGTCGCTTGGCCGCCGCAATCGACGGCGCATTCAGCGCATCACACTTCCACTCGTAGCGGCGATAGCCCAGTGTTTCAAAAACATAGCGCATCATCAAATACATCGCCTCTGTGCTCACAGCCGTGCGCTGCATCAGAGGAGAAAAGTGGATAAACCCCACCTCAATCACCCCGTTCGCAGGGTCGATCCTGAGAAATGTTGCATGGCCCACCGCACGGCCTTCAGCGTTCAAAACTGTGTAATAAAGCGGGTCAATACTGGCCTCGGCCCCACGCAAAAAGGTCAAAAAATCAGCCTCGGTTGCATATGGTCCAATCGGCAGATAGGTCCAGTTCGCCCCGCTCGTATCCGCTGAAAATGCCTGCCAAAGCTCTGCCCCATGCGCCTCAACATCCAAAGGCACAAGGCTGCAATAGCGGCCGGCAAGCCTGATGGCTTCAGGTCTCGGCCGTGGCAAATCTTGCGCAACAG